>Ga0265297_10000108_pt1 | contig 286515 bp, 271 predicted proteins | sample Munlanlwell13791_FD_192502 | JGI IMG/M metagenome (GOLD analysis project Ga0265297, IMG submission 192502) | Leachate microbial communities from a municipal landfill in Southern Ontario, Canada - Leachate well 137-91 | ecosystem: Engineered > Solid waste > Landfill > Unclassified | place...
ACCAAAAATCCAACAACACTTATGAACAAACCATTGCCGGCGTAGTCTCCACCAACCCAACAATAATTGTCGGTAATGGCAAAACCTCCCAAACCGCACCCCTCGCCATGGTGGGTAGAGTCCCTGTCAAATTTTCCAATGAAAACGGCAATATACAACGTGGTGACCTCTTGGTCGCGTCAGGCGTCCCGGGCAAAGCCATGAGATACGATCCTGTCAACGATAACTCACAAAAAGTCGTCGGCATCATCGGTATCGCCTTGGACAACTCCTCTGATTCCCTTGACGGTAAAATAATGACCCTCATCCGCACCGGCTGGGTTTACAACAAGACCGAGGCGGTGATGAATTTGCAGGATCAGATTGAAACAATCGCCGACGCCGAAGGTATAGATTTGGACACCGGTGAATTAAGTGTCAGCGGCGATAGCGGAACAATTTCTTATAGTGGTTCCGGTAATTTAGATTTGAGTAATAACGCGTTAATAAATGTTTCCTCCATCGTTGGTTATAATGACGCGTGGTCAATTGATGCCAATGGTTCGCTCATCGCCAAAGTGACAACCAGCGAAGGTGACAAGAATATTTACGGCATGACTTCGGAGAATGCAGAAATAACTTTATCCGGCACCGGCACATTGCAAATGGGCGAAGTGGTGATTACCTTTGCCACCGGCACTCAAGAAATAATTGACGAGACATCGCCGATAAAAGTTAACGTCACTTTAACATCGCTTGATGCAAACGGCATTGCCGTGATAGAAAAATCCGCGCAAGGATTTAAGGTTAAAGAATTAGGCGGTGGAACTTCCAACGCTACATTTGATTGGATGGTGATCGCGAAAAGAAAAATACAAACCGATGCCAATGATACGAATGCCGACACGAATGAAACCAATGCAACCACGACAACAGAAACCACATCAACAACTGACGACGGTACTTACACGACGACAATTCCGGTTGACACAACGAGCGATACAATAACGACCGATGACAGCGCATCTTCCGCAGCAGATTTGTCGGCTGAGGCTTTAGCCGAGGCAGACGTTGGTTCAGTTGATTCTTCTTTAGACACCGCGAGTACAACCGATGATGGTGCGGAATAGGAGAACAAAAATTTATATAAAAAAAGAGAGCCGCGCTGGTGCACGGCCCTTGTGTTTTTTGTGGAATTTTTAGAGGGTTGGGAATATGGGAACCGGACCGGGGAAGGTCGGCAACTCATCGTCGCCGATGTCATCGGTGTTGCCGTAGCCGAGTGCGCCGAAGCCCGCCTGGCCAAAGCAGAAAGCCTTGCCATCTGTGCGCAAGGCGCAGGTGTGGCGTCCGCCACAGGCTACTTCATCCACGGCTACACCGCCCAGGTCAACGAATCCGAGACTGCCCAGTGATTCGACATCGCCGATGTTGTCTTGGTTGCCGTAACCCAGGCTACCGAGTTCGCCCCAGCCCCAGCATTTGAGGTTGCCACCATCCAGAATGGCGCAAGCGTGAAGTCCACCGACCGAGATTTGGGTGGCCGTACTGCCAAGGTTGATGGGACCGACATCAGCCGGAGTCTCATCATCACCGACATTGTCGGTGTTGCCTTGACCCAGCTGGCCGTAACCGTTCGCGCCCCAGCATTTTACGCTCCCGTCACTCATTAGAGCGCAGGCTTCCACTCCGCCGACCGAGATTTGCGTAGCTGTCCCGCCAAGGTTGATGGGACCGACATCAGCCGGAGTCTCATCATCACCGATGCTGTCGGTGTTGCCTTTACCCAGCTGACCATAACCATTATCTCCCCAGCACACGACATCACCACTGTCCAGAAGCGCGCAGATAAAGTACATGCCTCCGTCAATTTGGACGGCCGTGCCACCGAGGTCAATCGGATTGAGCGCGCCCGGCGTTTCGTCGGAGTTGTCGCCGTAGTTATCGTCGTGCGTGTCGGAGATGTCATCGGGGATGCCTTGGCCGAGTTGGCCTCGGCCATTCGCGCCCCAACACTTGACACTACCGTCACCCGAGAGAACGCACGTGTTGACATAAGTCGTTGTGACTTGTGTCGGTGTAACTCCGCCCATGTCCACAAAGGGAACAGCCGAGGGAGTGGTGTAGCTGACACTATCTGTGTCGCCGTACCCTAGCTGTCCGACTTCGTTTTTACCCCAGCATTTGAGACCCGTGACCCCGTCGCTTTCCAGGATGGCGCAAGTGTGGTAGATGCCGGACGCTACTTGAACGGGCGTTCCGTCCAAAATCACGTCGCCGGCGTCGGCCGGAGTGTTTGTCTTGCCGACCGTGTCGGTGTTGCCGTACCCCAATTGCCCCCAATCGTTTTCTCCCCAACCGCGGAGCGTATCCGTTGAAGTGACAGCATAGGTGGTCGCGTATCCGGTGTAAATATCGGTCACGGATGGCTCGGTATCCGTGTCAGAATCACTGTCGGTGTCCGTATCGGAATCCGTATCCGAGTCGCTGTCGCTATCGGCGTCTGTGTCAGTGTCCGTGTCAGCGTCCGAGTCCGTGTCGGTGTCGGAATCAGCATCAGTGTCCGCGTCCGCACCGCCGTCATTTTCACCGACTGTGGTGTTTCCTTCGTCGCATGCGTTCATGCCGACGAGAGCGACGACCATCAGAATAGTCCAAAAAATGCGTTTCATTTTCTTTCTCCCTTTTTTGCGGCGAATCATCACCGTTTGTTGTGGTTTAGGACGTTTTTCGTTAAATTTAATTTTCCACAAAAAATGTCAATGAACGACAAGTATTTACAATGTTATTTTAGCTCATTTTGGGTTAAAATAACAACCCAATATAGCATATTTTGGCAGTTTTGTCAATAGCATGTTCTCTCCAAGTAGGGCCATTTTATTTTCGCCAGGCAAATACTTTACTTTTGCCCGCATTTTTTCTATAATACTTTCACCACATAAGGTGATTTTTTATTATGCCCAGCAATACAGCTTCCAGTATGTTCTTCTATATCTACGTTCTAGAAAGTACCAAAGACGGTAAAAGATACATCGGTTATACAAATAACTTGAAAAGGAGAATAGAAGAACATAATAAAGGTTTGACATTCTCAACAAAATACAGACGACCGTTCAGACTTATTTACTATGAAGCATGTCTGCAAGAACAGGATGCCAAACGCAGGGAGTATTATTTAAAAACAAGTGCTGGCAGAAAATTTTTAGGCTTAAGATTAATAGAGCATAAACGTCACACGGCGTTTGGCTCTGGAAGCTGATATGCTGGGTATGTCCAAACAATACGACCCGAAGAAAATAGAAGCTAAATGGCAGAAAAAATGGGAAAAAGAAAAAACTTTTCAAACTCCGTCGGACGCAACTCGTGCCGACAAATATTATATTTTACCGCAATTGCCTTATCCGTCCGGCTCCGGACTCCATGTCGGTCATGCCGAAGTTTATACGGCTTGTGATATTTACGCACGCTATCAACGGATGCTTGGCAAAAAAGTTTTGCAAGTGATTGGTTGGGATGCCTTTGGTCTGCCCGCGGAAAATTATGCCATCAAGACCAATGTTCATCCGCGCAAAAGCACGGACCAGGCGATAGATATGTTTCGCCGTCAGATAAAATCTCTGGGCGTGTCCGTGGATTGGGAGAGGGAAGTGGGCTCGCATAATCCCGATTATTATAAATGGACCCAGTGGTTTTTTCTTTTGTTTTACAAACGCGGTTTGGCTTATCGCAAAAAACAATCCGTGAACTGGTGCGATTCATGTAAGACCGTACTCGCGAACGAGCAAGTGACAAACGACGGCAAATGCGAACGGTGCGATACCGTGGTGGAGCAGAGAGAAATGGAACAGTGGTATTTAAAAATTACCGAATATGCCGATCGTTTGCTCAATGATTTGGATAAATTGGATTGGCCCGAAGAGACAAAAAAGAGACAGAAAGATTGGATTGGACGCTCGGAAGGCGCGGAAGTGGAGTTTCAAATAAAAGATTCCGATAAAAGAATACAGGTTTTTACCACTCGTCCGGATACACTTTTTGGGGCGACCTTTATGGTGCTCGCGCCAGAACATTATCTGGTTGAAGAATTGAAAAATCAAATCACCAATTACGACGAAGTGGAGAAGTATATTAATGATACAAAATTAAAAACCGACCTTGACCGCCAGACGCAAAAAGAAAAATCCGGTGTGGAATTAAAGGGGATTAAGGCAATAAATCCGGCTACACAAAAGGCCATGCCGATTTTTATCGCTGATTATGTCCTGGCCACTTATGGCTTTGGCGCGATTATGGCCGTGCCGGCGCATGATGAACGGGATTGGGAATTTGCAAAAAAATATGGGTTGGAGATTGTCAGCGTTGTCATTTCCGCCCCGATGTTTCAATCGGGGTTGACTTCGGCGGGGATCCAGGAGGGCGCTGAAAGCGAATTGTTTGCAGATGACGGCATCGCCATCAACTCCGATTTCCTGAACGGTCTCGCCACCGCCGAAGCCACGAAAAAAATGATTAATTGGTTGGAAGAAAATAAATTAGGCAAGCGCAAAATTCAATATAAACTCCGCGACTGGTCAGTATCCCGCCAGCGTTTTTGGGGCGCGCCGATTCCGGTATTATATGATGACAAAGGAGAATTGCATCCGGTGCCGGAAGAGGATTTGCCGGTTATTTTGCCTGATGACGTGGATTTCAAACCGACGGGCGAATCCCCGCTAAATTATTCCAAAAGTTTTAATGCTGGCGTGGAGAAAAAGTACGGACGGGGCTGGCGCCGAGAGCCTGATACCTTGGACACGTTCATGTGTTCCAGTTGGTATTATTACCGTTATTTGGATCCGAAAAATGATGGGGCGTTTGCTTCGCCCGAGGCCTTAAAAAAATGGATGCCGGTGGATTTTTATCTGGGCGGGCCCGAGCATGTTAATGGACACTTATTGTATTCAAGATTTTTTACCAAAGTTTTATTTGACGAAGGGCTGATTAATTTTGATGAACCATTTCCGTTGCATCGCCATCAGGGTTTGATTTTGGGTGAGGACAATCGCAAGATGAGCAAACGGTGGGGGAACTCCATCAATCCGACTGATGTGATTGAAGAATTTGGCGCCGATACTTTGCGCTGTTATGAAATGTTTATGGGCCCCTTGGAAGCGGACAAACCTTGGGACACAAATGGTGTTAAAGGCGTCCGCCGGTTTTTGGAACGCATTTGGAATTTGCAGGAAAAGATTGATATTGACGTCGTGATGCCGGAAAAGTTAACCCGGACAATGCATCAGACGATAAAAAAAGTCACGGATGATATCGCCAAGCTCCGTTTCAACACGGCTATCGCCAAAATGATGGAACTCATTAATGAAGTTTCCAAAGAAGAAAAAATTTCCGCTGAATATTTTGGTTTGTTTGTTTTGATTTTGTCGCCGTTTGCTCCGCATATGTGCGAGGAGCTTTGGCAATCGCTGGACCACAAAGACGGGTTGGCCGAGGCCAAATGGCCGGCATGCGATATGTCTCTGGCCAAGGAAACGGAAATTACTCTGGCCGTGCAAGTCAATGGGAAATTGCGCGACACTCTGACCGTGCCCGCGGATATTTCCGATGACGAAGCCAAAAAACTTTCGCTCTCGAGCGTGAATGTTCAGAAATGGCTTGAAGGAAAAGAACCAAAAAAAGTAATTTACGTCAAAGGCAAACTCGTGAGCATTGTGGTGTAAATTGCGTAAAGCGAGCGAAAAAAATTTACTCCTGACGACCATCTGACGAGCCGCCTTCAGGCGGGGCGAAGTCTAGGGAGGAGGGGGTCAATTTTTTCGCGAGCGACCCCGCTAGGAATAGTTTTTCTATGGGGGAGTCGCTAAATCAGATAATTAGTTCAAAAAGCAAGACGTTTCTCGCGTTTTGCTTTTGTTTTATCTTTGGCGTCGGCCTGGCTTCGGCTGCGGAACTAGGCCGACAATCCGCCTCTACATTATATATAGTAATTTTAGTCGGCGTATTTTTGGCCATAATATTGTGGCCAGGTAAAACAAAAAGGTTTTTTGTTTTATGTTGTTTATTATTTATTATCGGTCCTTATCGTTTCGCCTTGGCCGAGCCGGTGAAGGATGCCTCGCTTGGGCAAAACAAAAATTTTACAGCCACGATAGTCGCTGAACCGGCCATAAATTTTGCCGAGACAAACTATGTCGTCCAAAGTCCGGAGATTCAATCTAAAATATATTTAACTCTGCCGAATTATCCCGAGTATCATTATGGCGAGACACTATCAATAAATTGTTTTTTAGATGAACCGAAAAATTCTCCCGGCCGTGACTTTCAGTTTGCCAAATATATGGCCATGAAAGGCGTGGGTGCGATCTGTTCAAATCCCTCGGTGGCTCGCGCCGCCTCGGTGAAAATGTCGCTTAAAATATCATTTTTCAAACAAATATTTTTACTCAAATCAGGTGTCTCAAAATTGGTGGCGCAACTTTGGCCCGAACCCAATTCCTCGCTACTCGGCGGTTTACTTTATGGTGACCGTAATGGTTTATCCGAAGAGCTAAAAAACAATTTTAACCGGGTCGGACTTTCGCACATTGTCGCCGTGTCCGGCTACAACATCACCATCATTGCCGCGGCGGTTATGTCCGTTCTGATAATTATCGGCTTGTATCGCCGGCAAGCCTTTTGGCTGGCCTTGGCCATCATTATATTGTTTGTAATTTTTACCGGCGCGTCAGCTTCGGCTGTCCGCGCCGGCGTCATGGGCTCGGTTTTTTTGGTCGGGCAATATCTCGGCCGGCCCTCGCGGGCCGCGCCCTCGCTTGTACTGGCCGCGGCTCTGATGATTATATTCAATCCTTATATATTATTTTATGATGCCGGTTTTCAGTTGTCGGCCTTGGCCACGGCCGGCATGATATTTCTCGCCGAGGATGGCGTTGTTAAAACAACTGTTGCCGCCATCGTCGCCACCCTGCCTCTGATTTTGTATCAATTCGGACGCTTGTCAATCGTGGCCTTGCCTATAAATATTCTCATTCTCTGGATAATTCCCTTTGTCATGCTCGCGGGATTTCTATCGCTTGTTTGCGCCGCGGTATTTTACCCCCTCGGCCAAGTGCTGGCCTATGTGACAGGATTCGGATTAAAGTATATAATAATTTTTGCTAATTACTTTGGCGGACAGCCGTGGGCGTCGGTAGAAATGAAAGTATCATTGCCCGTGATGGTGTTAATGTATGTGGGAATTATTTATTATGTAGTTAGAAAAAATAATTATGTCCAAGCTAAAAATAATGAACTCAACAGCCGGCTATAATCTCGCGGCCGTGGATTATGATAAAAAAGAAAAATATCTGAATAGTTTTGAAAAAGACAAACTCTTTCCGCTTTTGGGCGATGTTAAGAGTAAAAAAATATTAGATGTTGGCGCCGGTACGGGCAGGACGTCTGTCATTCTGGCTAAAATGGGCGCAGAAGTAACGGCCTTGGATGTATCTGAAAAAATGCTGAAAGAATTAAAAAAGAAAAACGCGAAGATTAAAATAGTAGTTGGCGACGCGGAATCTTTGCCTTTTCCGGATAAAAGTTTTGACGCGATCATGTCCGCGTTTCTCATTGTCCATCTCAAAGACCCAACCCATTTTTTTGACGAAGCTTATCGCGTGCTCAAAGACGGGGGATTATTGGTAGTCACCAACATCAACCAAAAAGAACCGCCCGAGGTAAAAACTCCGGAGGGCGTTATTAAGATAGAATCATATTATCATCGGCCGGAAAAAATTCGCGAGATTTTGGAATCATTGGCCTATGACATCAAAAACGAAATTATAGTTAAAGAAAATGACGTGTGGGTGAACCAGATTATCGCCGCGCAAAAATAATTCTGACAATTGCCACGTTGGTTATTGTTACCGCGCTTATTTTATTATTTGTTTATTCCAAACAATTTTTTGCACCGTCTTTCAAAGTAATATTTTTTAATGTCGGCCAAGGCGACTCAACATTAATTCGTTTTGCTAATGGCGAAAAAATGTTGGTGGATTGCGGTCCGGACAAAATCGCGGTCGGCAAGCTGGGGGAGTATTTACCATTTTACGATCGGACCATTGATTACCTTTTGATCACTCATCCTGATTTGGATCATTACGGCGGATGTGTGGATGTGCTCAAACGTTATAATGTTAAAAACATTATCACCAACGGTGATACCAAGCCCGATGACTCGTATTACCAGATTTGGGATAAATATAACCACGCGGAAAACGCCAATGAGATATTGGTGAATAATCCCACGACCACGATTATTAGCGGCGCGTCATTAAATTTTTTATCACCGGACACGGATTTTAATTTAGGCACGGCCTCGGGCGGAAACAATAATTCCATTGTTTTTTTGTTCAAATATAATACCACCACGATTTTGTTTACCGGCGATATGGAAACGGTTTTGGAAAAAGAGATAATAAATAAATATTGTCTCCCCTCAGGGGAGATCTCCCGCAGGGAGACGTCGTCAACTATAACTTGCGAAAATTTGGATGCCGATTATCTCAAAATCGGGCACCACGGCAGTGACAGTTCGTCCGATGAAGAATTTTTAAATTTTGTTTCTCCAAAATTCGCTATCATCTCGGTCGGAAAAAATAGTTTTGGACACCCGTCCCTTCGCACCATTCGCAAACTGGAACGCGTCGGCGCGGTTGTTTGGCGGACTGATGAGAAAGATGATATAATAGTGCCATAATATATGGTACTAGCCACTTTAGCCACGGCGGCAATTATTGCCACCTCAACTTCAACTACGCTTGATTCGGACTACGATGGTTTGTCCGATAAAATTGAAATTTCTCTTGGCACCGACCCAAACAATTCTGATTCGGATGGCGACAAATATTTCGACGGCGAAGAAGTCCTGCATGGTTACAATCCGCTCGGCAAGATAGGGGATCGCAAGGTCAAAAAGCGCGTGGAAGTGGATTTGACCAAACAGCAAATTCATTATTTTTTCAATGACGTGCCGATCGGCTCGTACTATGTTTCCACCGGACGCCTGACCGCAAAAACTCCAACCGGCGTCTTTACGATTTTACGTAAATTGCCGTTGCATTATTATCCCGGGCTTTACGTGGATTATCCCAACACCAAATGGAATCTAGAGTTTAAACGGCATTATTTTATCCACTCGGCCTATTGGCACAATGATTTTGGAGTCAAACCGCGGAGCGGGGGATGCGTCAATTTGACTGTGCCGGATGCCGAGCAGATATACGCTTTTTTAGATGTAGGCGATTCGGTAAAAATTTACGGCACCACGCCAACGACGTCGTTAAAACTTCCGGCTGGAATGAAATTAACATATTCCAAAACCGCGGCCGTGAAATAGATTTGACTTGACAAATTCAAATAGATGCTATATTATATTGACATGAACGCTTCAATATAGAAGCGTTCGTTTTTATAAAAGTTATTAATAATTTTATTTTATGCCAAGTGAAATAGTAAAAGCCATCCAAACTCTTTGCGACGAAAAGGCCCTTTCTTACGAAGTGGTCATGGAAACCATTGAAGCCGCCTTGGCCGCGGCCTATCGCAAGGATTTTGGCAACAAACAGCAAAACATCAAAGTGAAATTTGACCCGGAAACAGGCGACATTCAAGCCTGGGATGTGAAAACCGTGGTGGAGGATATTGAAGAAGAAGCTTTGGAAAAAGCCCAAGAGGAATTGACTGTGCGCCGTGAAAAAGCTCACGAAGAAGAGCGCGAATTGACCGAAGAGGAAGTCGCGGATTTACCGCATTTCAATCCGAAGACGGAAATGATGATAAAAGAAGCGAAGGAAGTAAAGAAAAAAGTTAAAGTCGGCGAAGTGTTGGAAATTCCTTTGGAAGTTTCGCGCGATTTCGGACGCATGGCCGCGCAAACCGCTAAACAAGTAATCATCCAAAAAATCCGTGAAGCCGAACGCAATATGGTTTACGGTTCGTTCAAGGACCAAGAAGGAAAAATAATTGTCGGTACGATTCAACGTGTGGAAGGCCGCAAAGTTTTGATTGACTTGGGCAAGGTGACGGCCGTACTTCCATCCGACCAGCAAATTGCCCGCGAATTTTATCGTCCGGGCGCGCGCATGAAATTTTTTGTCGCCTCGGTCAACATGACCGCCCGCGGACCGGAGATTATATTGTCCCGCTCGGCCACCGGCATGGTGGATGAGATCTTCCATCAGGAAATCCCGGAAATCGGCGATGGCGTTATTTTGGTCAAAGGCATTGCCCGCGACGCTGGTTGGCGTTCCAAAGTGGCAGTGGCGACCGACGAATCTTCCATTGATCCAATCGGTTCATGTATTGGCCAACGTGGTGGACGCATCAATACAATCATTGAAGAACTGGGCGGAGAAAAAATTGATGTTATTAAATGGTCTGATGACCCGACCGTGTATATTGCCAATGCTTTGTCTCCGGCCAAAGTCATCCGTGTGGAAACAAATGAAGAAATAAAAGAAGCCGATGTTTACGTGGCTTCAGACCAATTCTCTCTAGCCATTGGCAAGAATGGGCAAAACGTTCGTTTGGCCTCTCAATTAACCGATTGGAAAATTAAAGTGATTGAAGAAGGGGGAACGCAAGTTGTTGTTTCCGATGAACCGATTGAAGAAAAGGAACCGGAAAATACCGAGGAAGCCGCGGCGGAATAATTAAAAATTTTTTATGATGTCTCTCTTTCATAACATTCTCTACCAACCCATCTTCAATTTTTTCGTCGGCTTGTACAACGTCATCCCGGGACATGATGTCGGCGCGGTGATAATCATCATCACCATTCTCGTACGTGTGATTATTTATCCGCTCACTTCCAAATCAATCAAGGCGCAAAAAGCCGTGCAGGATCTGCAACCGAAAGTTGACGCTATCAAGAAAGAATATGCGAACGACCAACAGAAACAGGCGGCCGCGCTCATGGCCGTATACAAGGATAACAAAGTCAACCCGTTTGCTTCGTGCTTGCCTTTGCTTATTCAATTACCGATACTCATCGCCCTCTACACCGTACTCCGCGATACTTTGATGGCCGATAAATTCGCCGCTGAACTGTATTCCTTCGTAAATAATCCGGGTACTCTCAATGCCATATCATTCGGATTTTTAGACTTATCTCACAAGAACTACGTTTTGGCCGTGTTGGCGGGCGCCGCCACTTTTTGGCAAACTAGAATGATGCTGGCCCAACAACCGCCGAAAAATGCGGGCACGGGTGCCAAGGATGAAAATATGATGGCGACCATGAACAAGCAAATGATGTATTTCATGCCGGTCATGACCGCGTTTATCTGCATCAGTTTGCCGTCCGGCCTCTCGCTGTATTGGTTATTTTCAACTCTGCTCACCATCGCGCAACAAGCGTTTTTGATGCGTGGCAATAAAAAAGACAATACCCCGACAGATAAATCCAACGTGATTGAAGGAACAGTGATTGGGAAATAATTGCGAAATGTCAAATATCCAATGACAAATTTCCAATCAATCCGCCGACCGGCGGACAAAGACTAAATATCAAATTTCGGCATTTTGACATTTGGATTTTGATATTGATTTGACATTGGAAATTGGGAATTTGAAATTAATTTTTCAACATGTCTCCGCTTGATATTTCAATTCACAAAACTCTTTCATACTTCTCTCTTTTCAACTATCCTCTGACCAAAGAGGAATTGTTTGCCTATCTCTGGCAACCCGAGAAGATAAATTTTGAAGAATTTGTTTTGGCATTGCGAAATGAGGATGAAAAATTCGGACATTATTTTTCTTTACCGGAAAATATTGAACAGCGCCGTGCGCGCCTTGTCACGACAGAACACAAAATGAAAATCGCCCGCAGAGCGGCGCGACTCATCCGCGCGGTGCCGTTTCTCCGCGCGATTTTTGTTTGTAATTCCGTGGGCGAAGGAATTGCCAAAGAGGGGAGCGACATTGATTTTTTCATCATCACCGCGCCAAAGAGAATCTGGCTGGTTAGGTTTTTTACCAATTTGATTTTGAAATTATTCCGTTTACGCACATATGGCAAAAATTCGCGCGACAAAATTTGTTTGTCGTTTTATGTTGATGAAAATAATTTGAATCTTTGGCCCCTTCGCGCCTTGGACGAAGATGTGCATTTTGTTTATTGGCTTCATCAAATGGTCCCGCTATTTGACCCGAGAAATTTGTACGCCAAATTTATTTCAGCCAATGATTGGACGAAAAAGTTTGCGCCGAATATCACGCGTAAAAGCGCCTCAAAATATTTGTCAGCAGTGAAGGACAGCAGTTTCGCCCGCGTGTGGCGCAAAGTCTGGGAAACGATGTGGCAGGGCGCGTATGGGAATTTCTTGGAAAGCCAAGTTAAATCCATTCAAACGCAAATGTTTAAAGACGTTTTAAAAAACCGCGCCAAAGAAAATGATAACGGCGTGGTCATCAGTGATACGGTTTTGAAATTTCATGAAAATGACACACGGCGGAAAATTTATGAAGAATGGAAAGAAAAATGTACGAAATACGAAAACTACGAAAGATGCGAAAATATTTTTGTTTCGTAATTTTCGTAGTTTTCGTATTTCGTACATAATTAATAATTAAGTGCGTTTATGTTTTTTAAGATATTGAAATTTCTCACCCTCGCCTTTATATTCTTGTTGCCTTGGCAAACGCGCTGGATTTACGGCTCGGCCACTTTGAACAATTTGCCGTGGGAATACGGCACTTTGAGTTTTTACGGCACGGAAATTTTGCTTTGGCTGATTGTGATTTTGACCGGCATCAGAGTGTTTGGCAAAAAAACTTTTTGGCAACGAGTTGGCTCGCGCGAAAATTTTAATAAACGTTGGCCATTTATTTTAATTGGCGCGGCTATCGCGATTTATGGGATATGTTCTTATGTGTCATTGCCGGTCGCCGTGGTGAGCGGTCAGTTTATGAGCCGCGCAATCGGCGCGATTTGTCTGAGTATTTGCCTGGCGCTTTCGGAAATTAAATTTTCAAAAATGGCGTTAGTATTTTGGCTCTCTGGCGTGGGGCAGGGGATTTTGGCAATCATGCAATTTTTTACGCAAAAAGTTGTGGCGAGCAAATGGCTGGGGCTGGCCGCGCACACGGCCTCGGACACTGGCGCATCCGTGGTGCAGACTGCCACCGAACGCGTGCTCCGCGCTTATGGTTCGTTTGGCTGGCCCAATTCACTCGGCGTATTTTTGGCGGTGGCGTTAATTATTGGCGTGATTATTTTTGCTAATGCTCATAGAAGATTTTGGCCGTATCTCATTGCCGGACAGATGATTGTTTTTATCGGTTTGATTTTTACTTTTTCCCGTGGCGCGTGGCTGGCTTTGATTATCGGTTTATTACTTTGCCTCATCATTTATCTAAAACAAAAAAATAAATTCGCATGTTTGATACTCGCGAAGCAAATCATCGCTTTCGCTCTTATCACGGTTGTGCTTCTCATCGCGTATTTTCCGTTATTCAACGCTCGCGCATCAGCTGATAATTATTTGGAACAATTATCTTTGAATGAACGAACAACGCAATACCAAATCGCCAGAGACATTATTTTTAAGCATCCGCTCATTGGCGTTGGTCCCGGACTTTATACTTATTATCTTGCCGGGCATTATGTCGCGCCCACTTATGGGACATATCAGCCCGTACACAATATTTCGGTTTTGGCTTTGGCCGAGCTGGGCGTGTTTATGTTTTTGGGTTTTGTCGCGCTCGTTATTTGGTTCGCCGTAAGAATTTGGAAAACAAATCCGATATATTTATCTGTCGTCATCGCGCTTCTCGTCGCCGGTATGTTTGATCATTTTTTGTGGAGTTTGTATGCCGGACAAATTTTGTTTTGGGTGGTGTTGGGGATGGGGGTCAGAGTTAAAAGTTCATAAAGTTAAAAGTTTTAAAGTAAACTAATAAAAACCTTTAGAAATAAGGGTTTTTGTTTTTCCAAAATGGCTTATCTTAGCCACGTTTTAGTATTGACAAAAGGGCGTTTTTGTGCTATTATATATGGTCATTGATGATGCCCTGCGCGACGGTCGCGCGGCGTGTCTCATGATAAGACGAACAAACAAGGAGAGAAAGTCATGCGTATGATTTCGGATCACGGTCTGTTCGTTCAAACGGCCGGACAGCTCGTTGCCCAGTTCCGGTTTCAGGTAGCGAGGGTGAACAGAAACGTTTTTTCGTTGACCCTCACCGACAAAAGGCAGGCTCTGGCAGTAGTCGAGATGGACGACGAAAGCGACGATCCGCTCATCACCCCGATGAGCACGGGGTTCGTGGAAACGGGCAAACCGTTCCGCCTGTCTGAGTTGGTGTCCTGCACAGAACAGGAAGCGCTCCGCCTGTTCCCCTTCGCGCTGGTCTGAGGGGTACAAAAGGCGATCTTTTCGACACAAAGGAGAAACATCACGCGACCACCCCTGCGCGTCAGTCAGGGGTAGATACAAAAACAGCTTTATTCAAGGCTGTTTTTGTTTTATTTGCATAATTGTGGCATGAGTATTATTATTAATTAATAAATATATTTATAAGTATGATTATTAGAAATTTTTGGTTACAATTTATTGTAGTTGTAATTATTATTGTCTTGTCATGTCTCGGTTATTATTATTTCAACAAAAAAACATTTGCAACGGACAAAAATAACGATCAATATTCGGTAGAAAAAACAATTTTTGACGGCGTACTTATTTTGCCCGAGTCGTCTGTTGTTTTTAATTATCCTAAAGCGGGTTTTTACGGTTTTGGGTCAAAAATTACCACTTCTACATCGGACGGGGATGTGTTATCAGAATTGCACATTGAACCACTCGCGGGGTTTAATACCAATATGCAAAGTGCTTACGTTGTCTTTGATTTGAAATTATCCAAGAATAAGGATGATTATCAAAATTTGGATGATTTTAAGACGGCATATTTATCCGACTCAAATCCGTTAACATTTGAGAAAGAATATGCCGGAGAAAATGGTAAAATTATAACAGTTAATGATGTTAAATATTTTATATATCAGGTTAAAGAGGATGCGACTGTTTGGCGCGCCTTTACACTTATCAAAGAAGGTGTGATTGAGGCCTCGTTATCTTATACAGGTGGAGGACCGATTGAGGCATCTGATTATGATAATGATAAATTATTTCTTGAGGTGCTTGAGAATATAAAATATTAATTATTTGTGAACAAAAAGCAGCTTTGTTCAAGGCTGTTTTTGTTTTGAAAAATTGCGTAAATTATCAGTATTGACAAATTTTTCAAATGAGCTAAAATGTATTCACATTATCACTCGGTTATCAAGAGTGATAACCGCGATGCCAATATACGAATTGTACGAATTATACAAATAATAATGTCACGGATATTCGTATTATTCGCATGCATTCGTATATTTGTATCGCATTAATTAAATATATTTTAACGAGAAAGTATGAACATCAAGCCAATCGGCGACCGAATTTTGGTCAAGCCGGCCAAGGAGGAAGAAGTGACCGCGTCGGGCATTGTGCTCCCGGATACCGTGGATAAAGAGAAAAAAGCGCAAGGCGAAATTGTCGCTTTGGGCAATGGCGAGTATATCGCCAAACTGGGTTTCAAAGTCGGCGATAAAATTTTGTACAAAAAGTGGGGCGGTGAGGATGTGAAGACCGGCCGGGGCAAAGACGACCCGGAATACAAAATTTTATATGTCGGCCGTGAAGAAGACAAGAGCGACGTTGTGGCAATTATTGAATAATTTTTATAATATGTCAAAACAAATTCTCTACAGCGAAGACGCCCGCCACAAACTTTTGAAAGGCGTCAACACTTTGGCCAACGCGGTTAAAGTGACTTTGGGTCCCAAGGGCCGTAATGTGGTTTTGGATAAAGGATATGGCGCGCCGACTATTACCAAAGACGGCGTGACCGTGGCCAAAGAAATTGAAGTGGAAGATAAATTTGAAAACGCGGGCGTGGAACTGGTGAAAGAAGTCGCCAGTAAAACCAATGATGACGTGGGCGATGGTACGACCACGGCGACTGTGCTCGCGCAGGCGATCGTCACCGAAGGCATGAAAAATGTCACCGCCGGCGCTAATCCGGTGGCGCTCAAGCGCGGGATAGATAAATGCGTGGATGCTATCATCAAAGAACTCAAAGAAAATATCGCCAAGCCGGTGGAAGAAAATGAAATTGCCGACGTGGCGGCCATTTCGGCGAATGATAAAGAAATCGGCGCGAAAATCGCCGGCGCTATGAAAGAAGTGGGCAAGGACGGCGTCATCACCGTGGAAGAATCCCAATCATTTGGCATGGAAGTGGAAGTGGTGCAAGGCATGCGTTTTGATAAGGGTTATATTTCGCCCTACATGGTGACTAATGCCGAGCGCATGGAAGCTGAATACAGCGACCCGTATATTTTAATTACTGATAAAAAGATTTCTTCCATTCACGACATTCTTCCGCTCTTGGAAAAAATCGCTCAAAGCGGAAAAAAAGAATTGGTGATTATCGCCGAAGACTTGGACGGCGAGGCTTTGACCACGCTCGTGCTCAACAAACTTCGTGGCACCTTTAATGTGCTCGCGGTGAAAGCCCCGGGCTTTGGCGACCGCCGTAAAGAAATGCTTGCCGACATCGCGGTTTTGACCGGCGGTATGGTGATGAGTGAAGAGATCGGACGAAAATTGGACAGCGCGGAATTAGAAGATCTTGGACACGCGCATAAAGTTATCGCCACCAAAGAATTTACCACCATTGTAAAAGGCCAAGGCGATGAAGCGATAATCAAAGAACGCGTGGCAGTTATCCGCAAACAAATTGAAGAAACCAAATCCGATTTTGACAAAGAAAAATTACAGGAACGTTTGGCCAAACTCGCCGGCGGCGTGGCGATTATCAAAGTCGGCGCGGCTACCGAAACTGAAATGAAAGAAGTTAAACACAGAATTGAAGACGCGGTCGGCGCGACCAAAGCGGCCGTGGAAGAAGGCGTGGTCGCCGGTGGTGGTGTGGCTCTTATCCGCGCGATTAAAGCTTTGGATAATTTGCAATTGATTGAAGAAGAAAAAATTGCCATTGGAATTTTACGCCGTGCTTTGGAAGAGCCTTTGCGTATGATTGCGCAAAACGCCGGCGTGGACGGCGCGGTGATTGTGGAAGAAGTAAAAAAGAATTCCGGAAATTACGGCTACAATGCCGCGACCGGTGTGTATGAGGATATGGTCAAAGCCGGCATCATTGATCCGGCCAAAGTGACCCGCAGCGCTTTGCAAAACGCCGCGTCCATTGCCGGGATGTTCCTCACGACCGAAGCGATTATCACTGACATTCCGAAAAAAGATGATCACGACCACGGCGCTCCGGGTATGGGCGGTGGCATGGGTATGCCGGGGATGTACTAAACACGTTACAATTCAATTTTTGAAAGCGCGCCTTGCGGGGCGCGCTTTTTGCTGGTAGAATGAATTATAATTAAATTATATTTATGATGGAAACATTGACTCAATTTTTTTCGGGTTTTCCGCATTGGCTCGCTACCATTTTAATGGCCATGACGCCAGTCGGGGAATTGCGTTTGGCCATACCGGTCGCGGTGTTGGCTTTCAATTTTCCAATATGGAAAGCGGTTTTGTTATCGGTGATTGGCAATGCCATTCCGCCGATGATTATATTGCTTTTTGCCAAACGTTTTCACGAATATATCAACAAAAAATCCGGCGTTTTTTCTTCCGGCTGGATCAAAACCCTGCATCGGGCGCAAGAAAAATTTGCAGGTGATTATCAAAAATACGGCTTAATCGGTCTGATGATATTTATAGGTGTTCCTTTGCCGGGCACTGGCGCGTGGACCGGCGCTTTGGCCGCGTTTGTTTTTGGTATTCCATTTCGCAAGTCTTGGCCCTATGTTTTAGGCGGGATACTTATTTCCGCGTGCTTGACTTTGCTTGTCACGGTCGGCGCGGATAAAATTTTTTAATATGGAAAATGAACATCTAATGATGATGAGAATTCATCAAGAAGCAAATTCAGTGCAAGGGCAAATCGATCGTGTTAAATCCGAACTTGAACGAGCCGGAAAAGATCCGCGCCACGCGAATAAAAGAAAAGAATTGCAGACGCAACTTGTCAAGTTACAACGCGCTTTGTATAGAAAAGATAATCCGTCATAATTTTTCGTGTCATCCTGAGCGTAGCGAAGAATCCCTTGTCGCGACAAGGCGTCAAGGGATTCTTCACTTCGCTTCGCTCCGTTCAGAATGACAGGTTATTATGCGTTTTCAACTGAAAGCAAAATATAGTCCTGCCGGAGATCAACCTAAAGCAATAGCTCAGCTGGTCGATGGTTTGCAAAAAGGGTTTGATAAACAAACCTTGCTTGGCGTTACCGGTTCGGGCAAAACTTTTACTATTGCCAATGTGATTGAAAAAGTGCAGATGCCGACTTTGGTGATTGCCCACAACAAAACCTTGGCCGCCCAGCTTTGCAATGAGTTTCGGGAATTTTTTCCAAACAACGCGGTGGAATATTTTGTTTCGTATTATGATTATTATCAGCCGGAAGCGTACATGCCCAGCACCGATACCTATATTGAAAAAGAGGCGATGATAAATGATGAGATTGACCGCTTGCGCCATGCCTGCACCCAGGCGTTATTATCGCGCCGTGATGTGATTATTGTTGCGTCCGTGTCCGCGATTTACGGATTGGGTTCGCCCAAACAATATGAAAATATTGTTTTGCATCTGGCATTAAACCAACCGCTTGACCGGGCCGAACTTTTGAAACAGCTGATTGATATGCAATTTGAACGAACTAATTCGGATTTGAAACGCGGTTCGTTCCGTTTGCGCGGGCAAGTGTTTGAGATCATGCCGGTCAATGAAGAAAAAATTTATCGCTTCGGCATTTCAGAAAAAATTGATTATATAGAAGCTATTGACCCGATCACGCGGAAAGTTTTGCGCTCGCAACAAGATTTGTGGCTGTTTCCGTGCAAACATTATGTACTGAATGAGAGCGAAAAAGACCGAGCTTTGGAAAAAATTAAAATGGAGTTGAAGGAGCAATTGGCCAAGTTTGAAAAACAAGGCAAAGTTTTGGAATTTGAACGCTTGAAGCGCCGGACCAATTATGACTTGGAGATGATAAAAAATATCGGCTATTGCAATGGCATTGAAAATTACTCGCGTCATTTTGACGGACGCGATTCAGGCGAACCGCCGTTTACTTTATTGGATTATTTTTTGTACAGTACGGTGAACAAAAATGACAGCGCGAAGTTTTTGACCGTGATTGATGAGTCACACGTCACGGTCCCGCAAATTCGCGGTATGCACGCCGGCGACAAAGCGCGCAAAGATGTATTGGTTGAACACGGTTTTAGGTTGCCCAGCGCGCGCGATAACCGGCCGTTAAATTATCCCGAGTTTGAAGGCAAGACCGCGCAGACGATTTATGTCTCGGCCACGCCCGATGAGTATGAATTACGCGTGAGCGCCCAAGTCGCCGAGCAAATCGTCCGGCCGACCGGTTTAATTGACCCGGAAGTTATTATTTGTCCGGTGACTGGGAAAAAAGGCACGCCGTCGCAAATTGAAGACCTGTTGGTTCGCATTGACGAGAGAATAAAAGCAGGGGAGAGAGTTTTAGTAACGACGCTTACCAAAAAAATGGCCGAGGATTTATCCGAGTATTTAGAAAAACCCGCCCGAGGCGGGTCGGCCTCTGGCCGAAAACCCATTAAAGTGAAGTATCTTCATAGTGATATAAAAACCGTGGAGCGCATAGAAATTATCACTGATTTGCGTTTGGGCAAGATTGATGTGATTGTCGGCGTGAATTTGCTCCGCGAAGGTTTGGATATGCCGGAAGTTTCGCTGGTAGCGATTTTAGACGCGGACAAAGAAGGATTTTTGCGCAGTACCACTTCGCTCGTGCAAACAATCGGCCGGGCCGCGCGCAATGTGAACGGCCAAGTGGTAATGTACGCGGACGCGTTGACCAATTCTATCAAGCGCGCCATACACGAGACTGACCGCCGTCGTAAAATTCAGCTTGAATATAATAAGCAACACGGTATCACGCCAAAGACGATTGAAAAAAGTATTAGGAATATTTTAGAAGAATTCGGAATTAGTTCCACAAAAAATAAATCCAAAAAATCTTTCCGCGAAAAACAAGCCGAGTCAATTGCGAAATTGGATACGCTCGGCGACGCGCGCCCGGTTCTGGAAATTATCAAAGACAAAGAAAAACAAATGCGCGAAGCGGCCAAAAATTTGGAATTTGAGTTGGCGGCGATTTTGCGGGATGAAATACGGGAGTTAAACAAAAAGATAAATAAATAAGACCGAGAGAAATCTCGGCCTTTGCTTTTCTACGAATGAGCTTGCCCTGAAGCGGGCGGGGAGAGCTTAGAGAGTTTAGTGCGCAGAATGGCTATTTGTTTGTCTGAATATTTACACACACCCCATGTAATCATGGCAACTAACGGCGTTGACATAATAAACATCACAATAAAATCAACATCGTCCCATGCGAACGGAGGGCTGAGTACGATCATCCTGCTTGCGATTACCACCGCCACTGTTGATAAAGAGTACAGAATCACTGTAAATAGTTTGCCGAAGCTTCCATACCATATTCCTATTATAATAGCTGCCAATACGGCTATACTTATTATGAGAGAAAAATCGCTTGTAGTGTTTACCTTTTCGGTAAAAACCATAGTCGCGCGAGATCGTTGGATATCAGCTTTGAGTTCGGTGGTTTTTTGGTTCAGCATGAACCAGTTCATTGTCAGACTTGTCTTTGAAGCAGTCATTTTACCGTTATACGCGGCAATGATCGCCTCGCTTGGTGTGATGTCCCAGTTTTTGATGAGGTCCTTCGGGAAAATCGCTTTTATCGCCTCAGTTTTCATATTCGCGCGGTCGACGAATTGGTAAGTTCCGTCAGACCGTTTTTCGAACTCGTATCCCAATACCGATCCGACCGGGCCTTCGTTTTTGATGGCCACACACCACAAGTCGGTTTGCCCGGGACACGGCGTGGCGAACAGCGCGCGCTCGGCCTGATGAACCGGTGCCTCTTTTTCCAGGACGACCGGCTTGAAATCCTCAGGACTCAAAGCCGTGGCCGCACCCGCGAATGCCATCACGAACAGAACCGCGAACGTCATCGTTGCGTTTTTCATTTTTCCTCTCCTTGAGCCGCCGGGTTCAATCCGGTTTGTTGATTTGTCAAACTGCGTTTCACTGACAGGATAAGTTAACATCAAAATTACATAAATGTCAAGATAGGTGATTATAAATAATAAAATAAGACCGAGAGAAATCTCGGCCTTCGCTTTTCTACGAATGAGCTTGCCCTGAATCGGGCGGGGTGGGTTCGGTTGGACGGGGCCGTCCTTGTGCAAGTGCTTTGCGCACCATTGCCCACAGGCCAGTTGCAGCACCGGTGCCTAAGGCAAACGAAACTACTGGCAATAAATCTTCAACACAGTAACTAGCGAAAGACACGAATAAGAGCGCGCCAGCTGTTACGCAACCGACGACGACTAACCCCATAATGTAGTCATAAACGTCGTCTGGTTCCTTGGTTTTTGCCGTGTCAGTAAGGAAATATATTGCGGCAAAGCCGATGGCGAAACCAGCCACGATGAAAAATAACAAGACTAAAAAGAAAACCTCATTCGTCAGATTTAGACCGTTCATTTTTTCCTCCCCGTATTGCCTTTCCAGACAATTTTGTTGTTGATGTACTGAATAGATATTATCTTATTAAGACATTAGAGTCAAGATTGACATCGCCCGCTTTTCAGTGTAGTATTCACACACCCCCTAGTATCGCAAGATGCCGGGGCCTTTATTATTACTTACGAAATACGAAAGTATACGAAATTACAAAAATAACGGTTTCGTATTTTCGTAATTGTTCGTAGTTCGTAAGTTTATCTTATGCAAGATAAAATTGTAATACGCGGGGCAAGAGAGCATAACTTAAAAAATGTTAATCTTGAAATTCCGCGCAATAAAATGATTGTATTCACAGGACTGTCCGGCTCGGGCAAGTCTTCTTTGGCGTTTGATACGATTTTTGCCGAAGGCCAACGCCGTTATGTGGAATCTTTGTCCGCTTATGCCCGGCAATTTTTGGGTGGAATGCAAAAGCCGGATGTGGATGAAATTGAAGGGCTGTCCCCGGCCATTTCCATTGACCAAAAAGCGCACAGCGCCAATCCGCGCTCTACGGTCGCGACCATCACGGAAATTTATGATTATTTGCGCGTGCTTTACGCGCGCGTCGGCGTGCCGTATTGCCCCACCTGCGGGCACAAAATTGAACGCATGTCCGCGGATGAAATTAAAGAACAAATTATTGATAGGGCTTCGCTTGCGCTACGCCCCATAAAGGGTGTGGCGACTATCAAAGAACTCATCGTTCTCTCGCCGGTGGTGCGCGGACGCAAAGGGGAATATCATCAGATGCTTTATGATTTATATAATTCCGGTTTTACCGAAGTGCGCGTGGACGGAAAATTTAAAAGTTTGCGCGAACGGTTGGTGCTGTCGCGTTACGGCAAACATACGGTTGAAGTCGTCACCGACCGGATTTTGTATTCTGACGCGGGCGCCTTAAAAATTTACCCTGTTAAATCGCCGCAGAGCGGCGTCAGCGAAGCTGAATTTAACAGGGCGAGCAAAGAAATTTCCCGCCGCTTATCCGAAGCCGTGGAATCGGCCGAGGATTTGAGTAATGGTTTGGTGTCCGTTATTTATCCGGACAACGAAGAACAAATTTTTTCCACACAATATTCTTGTCCGAACGACGGCTTTAGTTTTCCGGAAATTGAACCGCGCCTTTTTAGTTTTAACAGTCCCTATGGATTTTGCGAGGCCTGTACCGGTTTGGGCACCAAAGAACTATTTTCCGAGGAAGATTGCCCGGTATGTAAAGGTAAGCGCCTGAATGAGAACGCCTTGAGCGTGAAGGTCGCGGGAAAAAATATTTGGCAAGTGGCGAGTTTGTCCATTGCCGAAGCTAAAGAATTTTTTCAAAACTTGGAAGAAAAATTAACCAAAAAACAAAATGAAATCGCGGGCGCGGTCATCCGCGAAATAAACAATCGTCTGCAATTTATGTTTGATGTGGGCTTGCATTATCTCACGTTGGAACGCCGGGCCGGCACGCTTTCGGGCGGCGAGGCCCAGCGTATTCGTTTGGCCTCGCAAGTCGGTACGCGGTTGGTCGGCGCGCTTTATGTGCTGGACGAGCCGACCATTGGCTTGCATCAAAAAGACAATGAGCAGTTGGTAAAAACTTTACGCAATCTTTGCGATGTGGGCAACACCATTATCGTGGTGGAACACGATGAAGACACAATTCTCGCGAGCGATTGGGTGGTGGATATCGGCCCGGGCGCCGGCAAGCACGGCGGTGAGATTGTTTATTCCGGTCCGCTCAATGAACTGATTGAAAACAAAACCACTGACGCGAAAAAATCCCTCACCGGACAATATTTGCGCGGAGAAAAGAAAATAAATTTGCCGGATAAGCGGAGAAAAGTGGATAGCTCCACGCCAAAATTAAAAATCAAAGGCGCGGGGGCGCATAATTTGAAAAATATTGACGTGGAAATTCCTTTGCGCCGTTTTGTCTGTCTGACCGGCGTATCCGGCTCGGGCAAATCCACTTTGATGCACGATGTCATCCAGCGCAATTTGCAAAATAAATTTTTCCGGATGAACAAGCCGGCCGGTAAGGTCAAATCCATCACCGGCAGTGAATATTTAGACGGCGTCATTACGATTGACCAAAGTCCGATTGGCCGAACCCCACGTTCCAATCCCGCCACTTATACCAAGGCGTTTGATCACATCCGCGAACTTTTTGCCTCCACGCCCGAAGCGCGTATGCGGGGATTTACCAATGGCCGGTTTAGTTTTAATGTTCCGGGCGGGCGTTGTGAAAATTGCGAGGGCCGGGGTAATTTGGAAATAGAAATGCATTTTTTACCGAGCGTGCAAATCGTTTGCGATGTCTGTAAGGGTAAAAGGTTCAATCAGGAAACTTTGGCCGTGCATTATAATGGAAAAAATATTTCCGATGTGCTGAATATGACCGTGGCGGACGCGGAAATATTTTTCAAAGACATCCCGTTAATAAATGATAAATTAAAAATGTTGAACGAAGTCGGCTTGGATTATTTGACGCTCGGCCAATCAGCCACCACGCTTTCGGGCGGTGAAGCTCAGCGCATTAAATTATCCAAAGAATTATCTAAATACGGCCACACCAAAACTTTGTATTTACTGGATGAACCTACCACCGGCTTGCATTATGATGATGTGAGGAAATTGCTGGAGGTTTTACAGCGTTTGACTTCGCAAGGCAACACTATTATGGTGATTGAGCATAATTTGGATGTAATCAAAAACGCGGATTGGATTATTGACTTGGGCCCCGAGGGCGGGGATAAAGGCGGTCTCCTGATCGCCGCGGGCACGCCGGAGGAAGTGGCGCGCAAATCCGCCAGCAGTACGGGTTTTTACTTGCGCCGGATATTGCGATAATATAAATATATGGCGCTGACTGACATGAAAAATAAATATACAAAATTACCCGACTGTCCCGGCGCCTATTTGTTTTACGACAAAAATAAAAAATTAATTTACGTTGGCAAGGCCACGTCGCTCAAATCGCGTGTGCGCAGTTATTTTGCCGGCTTGCGCAGCCCCCGGCCGATTGAACTTATGATCCATCAGGTGGCGGATATTAAATATCAGACCGCGGACTCGGCCTTGGAAGCGGCGATCTTGGAAAGCAATTTAATAAAAAAATATCGTCCGAAGTATAATGTCTTTTGGAAAGACGATAAAAGTTGGAATTATTTTTTACTTACACGCGAAGATTATCCGCGTTTGATTACCATGCGCGAACATGAAGTTAAACAACTGTCTGAAGCGGACAAGAAAAAATACAGAAATATTTTTGGGCCATATCCCGGATTGAATATCAAAGAGGCGACCAAAATTTTACGTCGGATGTTTCATATTTCTTTTTGCCGGCCCGATGCCAAGAGGGCGTGTTTGTATCGCGAGATGGGTGAGTGCCTTGGGGTTTGCACCGGTGAAATCAGCGCGCGGGATTATCGCGCCAAAGTCATCGCGCCACTCGCCATGTTTCTCGCCGGCAAAAAACAACGGCTGATAAAACAAATTGAACAGCAAATGAATTTATCAGCCAAAGCCGATAATTTTGAAGAAGCCGGTCGTTTGCGCGACCAACTAAAATTTCTCAATCGCGTACGTGATGTTGCGCTTATCAATGAAAGTTTTGTAAAAGAAAAAATTGGTTCACCACCACCCGTCAGAATTGAGGCGTATGATATTTCCAATCTGGGCGCGAGCGGACGAGTGGGGAGTATGGTCGTGTTTAACGCGTCCGGCCCGGTCAAGAATGAATACAAAAAATTTAATATCAAAACCGTATCCGGGCAAAATGATGTTGCTTGTTTGGCGGAAATTTTGGCGCGCCGGATGAAACATGACGATTGGCCCGCGCCCGATGTTTGGCTGATTGACGGCGGACGCCCTCAAGTGAACCGCGCGGTGAAAATCGCGGCCGGGCGCGTGCCGATAATTATCGGCATCGCTAAAGGTCCGGATAGAAAGAAAAATGAGTTTATCATCGGAACACGGAACTCAGTCACGGCCTCATTATTAGACAAAAATCAGGGCTTGTTGATAAGAGCGAGGGACGAAGCCCACCGTTTTGCCATTGCCTTTCAGAAAACCAAGAGAAAGTTGAATTTACTTTGATTTTGTGCTATAATAAGGATGTAATAGCGTAAGTTTTTGGTTTTCTAAATTTTTGCTTATGAAGGCCAACGCCAAGCATTTTTATCTGCCGATTGCCTTGCTCGTCGGAATCGTTTTTTCGGCCGCCTATTGGTTTGGAATTTTCTCGGGTCCCGAGAATTTTTTTATTGATTTGCTGTTTTCCAACAAACAAATTGACAATAAACTGGTCATCCTCGCGGTAGACGACGAATCCTTGTCTAAAATCGGTCAATGGCCGTGGCCGCGTCAAGTATTCGCCGATACAATCAATAAACTAAACTCGTCCGCGCCCAGAGTGCTGGCTTTTGATGTCTTATTTGCCGAATCATCGCGTTATGGCTCGGCCGATGATACGGCGCTCGCCTTGGCGCTTGCCAGTTCTTCATTTCCGATAGTGATGACATCTGAAGCCAACAGTGTTTATATTTCAAAAGATGATTTGCCCATTGCCGATTATTTTTCCGAGACGCTGAGTATCTTTTCTTCAACACCCCGAGTTTCTCTTGGACATGCCAACATGATTTTGGATAAGGACAGTGTGATTAGAAAATTTCCTCTGCAGGTCCGCGCCCGTGAAAGCGGTAAAGTGTATAATTCCTTGGCTTATGAGACTGTTTTGCAAAGCGGGGAAGATGTGCCAAATGTCGCTTCGTTGGATTTAGTCAATCGCATTGTTTACGCGGCGCCGGCCGGTTCCGTGCGCACGGTTCCGTTTTGGCGGGTGTACTCGGAGGATGACGCGAATTTACTAAAAGACAAAATAGTTTTTCTTGGCGTAACCGCCGCAGATTTGCATGATACGGCGTTAGTGCCGTTTGACCGCGGTGCGTCCATGCCGGGCGTGGAAATTCAAGCCAATACGGCCAATATGCTGTTGCAAGGATACCGTTTGAATACTGTGCCGAAACCGTATATCATTTTTTGGATAATGTTTGCGGCCTTGTTGCCGGCATTATTTTTCGGATTGTTCAAACGTTTGCGTTATGCCGTGGTTACGAGCGCGCTGGCGGTGGTGGCGCAAATTTTCGCGGTGATTATTTTATTCCAAAACGGATTCATCGCCAATATTATCCACCTGACGCTGGCTGGAATTTTTTCGGTCATTGGATTGTTTGCTTGGCGGTATTTTGTCGGCGAGAAAGAAAAACATCGTCTGCATAATATTTTTTCTCTTTACGTTTCCAAAGAAGTGGTGAAGAAAATAATGGATGACCCGTCTAAAGTTCGATTGGGCGGTGAAGAAAAAACTCTGACCGTATTTTTTTCCGACATTCGCGGTTTCACCACTTTGTCCGAGGGCACCACGCCGATAAAATTGGTGGAAATATTGAATCGTTATTTTTCCGCGATGACTGAAGAAGTTTTGTCGCACAAGGGCGTGCTGGACAAATACATCGGCGACGCGATTATGGCTTTTTGGGGTGCGCCGATTAATGATGCTGAGCACGCCGAGCACGCCATGTCCGCGGCCGTGACCATGCTCAAAAAATTAAAAAAATTAAACGAAGAATTTGCCAAAGAAAATTTGGCGCCGATAAATATCGGCATTGGTTTGTATTCGGGTCCGGCCGTGGTCGGCAATATGGGCTCGGAATTGCGTTTGAATTACACGGCTATGGGTGACACAGTTAATGTGGCTTCACGTCTGGAGGGGTTGAACAAAGAATTCAAAACGCAAATTATCGTGGGAGAAAGTACAAAGAATTTAATTAAAACCGCGTATAACTGGCGTTCGCTCGGTAGTGTGCAAGTGAAAGGACGCAATGAGCCGGTGAGTATCTATACCGTGGATTTGTGATATAATATATTAGTTAATTAGTTTTATTTTTATATGAATCAAAATAACACCAAGCCGGCGAATTTGGATTTTATGCGTATGAATATTATGTCTCGTCTCAATTTGGATTATTTGCCTGAGGCGGATCGCCTAAAATTATTAGATAGCATGACTGAAGTGGTGGAGCAAAGAGTTTTTCTAAATGTTTTACAGACACTGTCAAAAGATAAAAATGAGGCCTTATCGGTATTGTTAGATGAAGGTCAAGACGAAGAAATTAGCAAATTTATAGAAGAAAACGTGCCTGAATTTATAAATATTTTGCAGCGAGAAATTGACACGGTAAGCAATGATTTGGCGTCGTTGATTAAAAAATAATTTTTTATGGCACAGGTGATTGATGACAAAAAGAATGAAGCGCTGGCAGCCGACCTCGCGCATTTGCGCGCGACTTCGGATAAAATATCGGCGCTGCAGACAGAATTGGAAGATATGATAAAGGAGGGAACCAAAGTTCGCCTCCAGGCCTTGGATTTGATTGATAAATTAAAAATTTCCAAAGTAAAAAATTATATTCAAACAAATTGATCTTATATGACTGAAAAAAAATCAAAAACTAAAACAGGTGGCTCGGGTTCATATGACGATTATCTGGTGAGAGGTATGCAAGGTGATGGTAAAAGCGAAGACAAGGAGAATGTTGTTAAACAAATTTTTACCGCCTTAAAACGACGTAAAGAAATGCCTCCGGAAAAGATGATTGAGGCGCACAAGAACTTGGTGAAAGAGATAAGCGGCTGTATCACGGAGATGATGTCAAAAAAAGCGCAGTTGTTGTCGCAGGGTGGAGAGGTGGCTAAATTGGCCGAGGATTGTGAAAAATTAAGGTCACAAGCCGAGGCGTTGTTGGCGATTAATCCCTATAATGAGAAAATTGACCCAACGGAAAACCTGAAGCAATTAAAAGAATACGCGGACACTTATAAAAAAATTAAAAAACAAATGGACAAAGCGATTGTTTTGGTTGACGCGGAAGTGCAAAAGTATAATGAAGCGCTTGAAGCGGAGAAAAAGCGCACAGCTATTGTCCCGTCGCGAGTTGAGCCGGGTGAACCAAAAGAACCGAATTTGTTGTTTGACGAAAAAACCGGCGTCGTGACATTTGTCGATCCGGAAACAGGAGAGGAACAAGGATTGAGTATAAAAAAATTATTGGACGGAGGAGTCGAGGTTCATGAAATGATTGGTAATAAAATTTTTTTAAAAGAGGCCAAAGAAGACCCGCGGGATGTCACGGCTGAGATTTACGCTTTGCCGGGAAACGTTAAGCATATTGTAGCAAAGGTATTTCTTTCTGATACCGAGGCTTTCAACAATAGCAAGAGTGCTCCGGGCTACGATAGCCCAGCTGTGGTTAAACGAGTATTGGAGAAATATTTTGTTGATGAAAGGCTGGCAGTCTCCGGGTCGAAACCAAAAAAACAGCCGGCCATAACCATTGATGTATCCATAGATGAACCGGCAGTCTCAAAAAAAATAGACAACTTAGCCAGTCATGCGCCGACGGTTATGGTTGTACCGGAACCAAAAGAACCAACCAAACCCAAGGCGGAAAAATTTGTTTTGGAAAATGGGGTTGCCAAAATTGGAAAAACCGAATTTGATTTATCGCCGCTTGTTGAGAGTGGAAATTATGATTTGGTGTATAACGAATCTGACGGAACAATCGTAATTAAAAATAAAATTAATCCCGATCATGCGGCCAGAATATGGTATGACCAAAAAGTGCACGGCACCCATTTGGAACAAAATGTGCCGTCGGACGCTGATGTGGCTGACGGAAAAACATTGGTCGAGCCGATAACAGATGAAAACAAAATAAAATTATTTGCGGATAAAACCTACGAAACGCCGGATGATTTGTTGTATGCTTTGCGAAGGTTATTTCCGGAATTGCGCCCGGTGGTTAAGATACCTTACAAATTTGAGAAGGGGATGTTAAAATCCCATGATTTTACTTGGGATTTGGGCAATGTGGTCAGTGACGGCAATTGTGTCGTATCTGTCGTTGACGGCAATACCGTAAAATTTGAAGGCAAGGGCGAACGCAAAAATATTGAGATAATAATGAAACCCGGCAGGATGAAAGGTGAAGTAGAATTAAAAAAAATAGTTGATGGAAAAAAAGAATTTGATCAATTATACAAAGCGGACGCGGCAAAGATATCTTTGGAGAGGACTTTCGCAAAAATAGATAAGATAGATGCCGATGATCAAACAGTCGATCGGGCTTGGAATGAGCGTGCGATTATACAGTCCGAGGGCGGAGTTTGGCATAATGTTGATGACATCGCGGACAGGACGAATTTTAAAACTTTAAATTCAACTTATGAAAACGGAGTGATGAAGGCTGACGATATATCTATTGATTTGTCGGCGCTTGAGGCAAGCGGTCAATATGACTTTCAATTAAATTCAAAAAACGGAAGATTAAAAATACAAAATAAAGCTAATAAAGATTTGTCTGCGGGCATTCGTTATATTGGAGACGGTATATTTAGCGTCACAGAAAATAAAAAAACGATGCAAAGTTATGACGAAGAGGAGCTGTTTAGTATGTTGTCGCGGCTTTTCCCCGAGTTTAAAGGTGTTTATAAAAAACGAGGATCGGCTGCAACGCCACCGGTAGAACCATCTCGCGTTTCACCGGATGAAGAAAAGATCGCCACCGCCCGTGTTGTTTTTGCTGATAAATTTTTTGATGCCAAGAAAATTTTTGAAGACGAGGTGGCAACCGTCTTCGCCGCCTCGCCAAATCACCTCTTGGAATTGGAAGCGCATGAGGCGATTGAACACTCGGAACAGTTGTATGATGACGCGCTTGAACACGTGAAAGATATCAAGGATGCGGACGAGGCGCAAAAGTATTTATTCGAACAACTGGAAATAATAAAAAAATATATTGAAGCCGGCGCCAAGACGCTGAAAGATAAGTTAAATACTGCCGCGATCTCGTCCACAGCCGATACATTACCCTCAACGCCTCCGCCTTCGCCGGAACCGGTTAAAACAGAACCTCCTGAAATAGGTTCAGAAGTTGATCTGGCCGAACTTGAGCTCTACTTCGCCGAGGAGGCGCGTTTGCATAATGAAAAAATTGTTGAATTGACCGACCGGCTGGAAATTGCGCGGGTCAATTTTACGAACGCATTTTTAGAAAAGGAAAAATATGGCGGAGCTATCGGAGGAATAAAAAAATTATTTTCTCGCAAATCAACTTTGGCGTCAGTTCAAGATAAATACGACACGGCATGGAATGAATACGCGGTTGCGCAAAGAGATTTGGCGGAGACATCAAAAAAACAAGCGGAAATTTTGCGCGATTATCTATCAGCGGAACAGCAGTCATTGCAAAAGCAAATAATGGAGGTGCGTGGTAAGGGAAAAATGGAAAAAATTGGTAAAGGTGTCAGGCAGGTGGAAAAAGGTTGGCGTAAACTAGGTGAGTTAAATGCTTACAACGGTTTTAAAGCTGCCGGCGCCAATGTGGATAGTTGGAATGTATTGGCGCGCACGGCTTTGAAAGCCATGAGCGTGCGCACGGTAATATCCGGCGCATGTCTAGCCGGTGGATTCTCCGGAATTGTTCCGCTGGCCGCGGCTCGAGTGGCTATGTCCGGCTTCGGTGGTATGACCGGTTCGCGTCAACTCATGGATGGTATTCAGAATTCCATCCAAAGACGCTGGGGTAATCGTGGAGATTTTTTTAGCGATAAAAAAACAGCTGAAGAATATCTCAAGAATAAATTCAATATTTTGGATTTAGGCGTGGATGACAAAGCCACGGCAAAAAGACGCGCAAAAATGGAAAAAGAATTGGCGCAAACCGATAAATTCTTAAAACAATATGATAATTTAGATTACTCGGAGAAATTAGAGAAAGTTCAAGAAAGAATTGCCTCGATTGAAGCGGCTGCGTTTTTTGATGGTGTTGATTTAAATAAAGATGAAAATTACCAGCGTCTTACCGAGACGCGCGATCGTTTAGCCGATGCGTACATTGATTCCAAGGCCAGAGAAAGCGGCGATTTTGAGCAAAAGGTGCGTCCGGACGACTTAAAAGACATGCTGGTGTATCTTGATACGCGTAAAACGGAAATGGATTTGACATTAAAGAAAATGTCTCAGGAAAAATGGTTGCGCGGCGGCAAGCGTTTGGTCTCAATTGCCGCCGGTGCGGCTTTGGGCGCGTGGTCATTTGTAAGATTTGCCAAACATGCTGCTGAAATGGCGGCGGGCGTGAATATTAGTTCACCATCGGAAACCGTGGTGCACACTATAAACGCGGGAAACGCCGTTCCGGCCACCGAGCAAATTTCTCCCGAACTTCAATCTCATCTGGATCAATTCGGCGACAACCAAACTTTGCGTGAAGCATTTTTGGCCGAAGCGCAAGCACATCACGGTCAGAATTTGGACAAAATCGCCGACGCCTATGTCGTGCACAAAGGCGATGGTTTGGAAAGAATTATTCAGCGCCAACTTTTACTTGATCCGGAAAAATTTGGCATGGATGACCAAAATATTTTAGGTGATCCGACAAAATTACAGCAATGGGCCGGGCACGAAGCGCGTGTTATCGCTTTGAAGAATCATATTGATGACAAATATTTTGTTTATGATGCCAAACATCCGCAATATTTAGTTGTGGATGAAAATAAACATGTAATTTACGAGACGAAACAACTACATACTGAAACCGAGGCGATGAGAGCGCACCGCGCCGGCGTTGAGACGAGACCATTCGCGCCAACTGAAGACGCGCCGAGACAAGTGTTTGAGCTCAAGCCCGGCCACCCCGGAGGCGTGCCGAAATTACTCACCGATTCCGAGCAGGCGGAATATAATCGTTTGGTTGACCAGTTTGCGCCGGATGAGGCGATGAAATATTTAATGGATCACAAGGATATGGGTCCGGTTTATGAATTGCCGGATGGAACCGAGACGCATGAACAAAATTTAGTTTTTGATACTTTGGCACATGGCAGTGCCGCGTCAACCCGTGAAAGCGTTGTTAATTTGACTGAACAACCTGAAGGTGCCGATAGCAAAATAGTCGTTCCGGTGGCAAACGGACAATCGCCGTCCGATGTGATTGACGCCGAAACAATGAAAAATTTTGAAGCTAATCAAAAATTCTTTGGTCAGTTTGCTGAAAAACAAAATATTGCTTCAGCCGAGGCCGCTGACGCCGGTTTTGGAAAAGCAAAATTTGAATATGCGAACGGGCATGTGAGTAATGTAAAAATTGACCAAGACCCGAATTTAACTTTGGAAAAAGTCAGGCCAAATATCTTGCGCGGCGACGCCGGCTCAAATTTTTCAAGCACGGTCTCGCAAAATATCATCAATGTCGGTTCAATTGATAGCGTATATCGCGGATTATTGAATCAAGGTTTGGAAAATTCTGAGCAGGCTGAGGCGTTGAGAAAAGAAGCAGCCGCGGGTATAAACCTCGCCGCCGGAGCGGCTGCGCGTTCCCCGATTGATATTTTTAGCGCAGATGTATTGGAGCGCTATGGCTTTAAGGATGAAGCGGGTTTTTCCAGGAATCAAGATGCCCTTGCCAAATTTGCCACCAGCCATGGTTCACCGCTTGACAAAAAATAGATTTTTCGTTAGTATATCGCCACCCTATGCCCAGCAATACAATGCGCATAATAACTGGCGATTTGCTAAAAATACCAATTTAATCAAACAAACAAAGCCAATCTTGTTTAGTAATTGATATGCTGGGTATGCAACCTGCCAAAAAAAGCCATACATGGCAAGAGGCCTTAAAATTCATCAATAAATGCCCTATTTGCGGTGCGGTTTACGCGCGTGAGCGGGCACGAGTAATCAGCCAAGAGGCCACTGCCAATCTGGTGCATATTTCTTGTGATGCTTGCCGGGGAAATTTTCTGGCGCTTATCGTGGTGTCAAATCGCGGTATCAGCACAATCGGCATGGTGAGCGATCTCACTTACGACGATGCCGGCAAAATGCATAATACCGAGCCGATTAGCATTGATGAATTGATTGACGGGCGATATTTAATAAATCAAAATAATAATTCAATTTTAAAATTTTAGTGATATGGCATTCAAGATGTCTGCGGTAAAACGCGAAATCAAAGGAGAGAAAGTCAGAAAAGAAGGATTGCTTCCAGCAGTGATTTACGGTGCTGGCGGTAAAAATGAATCATTGTCGCTCTCTTACAATGAATTTGTGAAATTATACAATGAAGCCGGTGAATCATCACTCATTGATTTGGATGTTGATAACAAGGATTTTGGCAAGATTTTGATTCATGATGTGCAATACGATCCGGTGTCCGGACGCGTGGCTCACGTGGACATGCTTCGTATTGATATGAACAAGCCAATTACCGCTTCGGTGGAATTGCGTTTTGTCGGTGAATCAGCGGCCATAAAAGAAGCCGGCGGTACTTTGGTAAAAAATGTTGAGCACGTGGAAATTGAATGTTTGCCGAAAGATTTGCTCAACCACATTGATGTTGATTTGTCGGTTTTGAAAACATTTGACAACTCGGTGACAGTTGCGGACTTGAATATCCCGAGCGGTGTGGCAATTATTGAGCCGTCAGCCGAGACGACTGTGGTCAAAGCTGTTCCGGCCATGACCGAAGAAGAAATTAAGGCTATGGAAGCGGAAACGGTGGCTGCCGTGGATGTGACAAAGATTGAATCAGCCGCGCCGAAGAAAGAAAAAGAAGGCGAAGGTGAAGAAGCGAAAAAAGAATAACATTTGCGAAGAATCCGCCCCAACTCGGGGCGGATTTTTGCTTTTCAACGGCATCACGTGATATACTAATTTAAATATGATAAAAAGATTTTTTGAATCCGCTTTGCCATTGAGCGACAATAGAAAAGACAATCGCCGCAATCTAGCGCTACTTATCGTTTCAGCCTGTTTATTGGTTGTGGCAATTTTTGCCGTGGTTTATATAATATTTTTACGTAATAGAAGCACAGCCGAAATTACCGGGGTTAAGCCGAACAGTGTAAATATAATTGAAGAGTGCAAAAATTTTAGTAAATTGACCGGACTGTGCGTGGCGAACGCTGAGTTGGTCAGCCCGCCCATAATCGCCGTGATGATTGAGAATATTCCGGACGCTTACCCGCTTCATGGTTTGAATGACGCGAGCATTGTTTATGAAGCGCCGGTGGAAGGCGGTATTACCAGATTTATGGCGATATATTCCGCCAGTTCCACGGTGGTAAAAGCCGGTCCGGTTAGAAGCGCGCGTCCGTATTATTTGGATTGGGCGAGTGAATACGGTGATGCCTTGTATATGCATTGCGGCGGTTCGCCGGACGGGCTTGATGAAATTGCCGATAGAAATATCTTTGACGCCAATGAGTTTTATCGCGGTTCGTATTTTTGGCGGGATAGCGCGCGTATTGCGCCACATAATTTATTTACCTCTTCGGAAAATTGGCAGAGATATTTATCCGTTTACGGCGGTAAAAGAACGGCCCGCGATTGGACCGGATTTAAATTCGGCGACATAGCAACCAATACGGAAAGCGTGGCAAAATTTAATTTGGAATACATCAAGAGGTTTGTCATTGGCTGGCAATATAGCTCTCCATCAACAACTTATGAACGGTTGCTCAATGATGAATTATTTTTAGATGACAAAAATCAGCCGATTACGGCCGATAATATAATTGTTCAGTTTGCTTCAGTCAGCGTGCTTGATGAAGTCGGGCGCAGAAAAATTGTGACAGTTGGTTCGGGCGATGCACGTGTTTTTCGGAACGGACAGATGATTCGCGCCACTTGGAAAAAGGAAAGTGAAAATTCTCGGACGAGATATTTTGACATGAACGGCGCTGAAATCGCCTTTACGCCGGGTCGGACTTGGATTATGGTGGCGCCGCTAAATACACCTTTGACCATCGGAAATTAACCAATTAACATAACCCGATCTCGTCCGGCGAGATCTTTTTTTATTTCTATATTTGCATTGGGCCAATATGTTTTGGCCAGTTGAAGCGCGGCCGCGGTTTGGCGCGGATCAATTTCCATAATTAATTCCCAATCATTTTTGAGAAGTTGTATTTGTTGAAATAGTTTTTCATAAAGCGAAAGCCCGTTTGTTTCGTCGGCAATGAGCGCTAGGCGCGGTTCCTTGGCGATGCTCGGTTCGGCTTCGGTCCAGGCGCGCGTGAGATAGGGGAGGTTAGCGGTAATGAGTAGCTGATAATTAGCAGTTAGTAATTTGGAAATCGGCTCAAGTAAATCGCCATGTAAAAATTTAATATTTACATTGTATCGTTTCGCATTCTTTTTCGTGACGCGCAAAGCGGTGCGTGAAATATCCGTGGCAAATATTTTTATATCAGGAAATTTTTTTCCAATAGCAACCGGGATGCACCCGGTTCCAGTGCCTATGTCGATTAGTGCGATTTTAGATTGCCACGGCACTTCCTGCCTGCCGGACAGGCAGGCGTGCCTCGCAATGACACGAATCGCTTCTTCAACCATCAATTCCGTTTCCGGACGGGGAATCAAAACATTTTTGTTGACCAGAAAATTCAAATTAAAAAATTCTTTTTGTCCTATTATGTAGGCAAGGGGAATATTATTTTTAAGAGCGCGAATAGCCCGCCAGAATTTTATCGCTTGAAAACAATTTAATTTAATTTCCGGATGAGCAATTAAATTAGCGCGGTCGCATTTGAGTATGCGGCTGAGAATAATATCAATTTCCTTAAGTTGAACCGGGTCGGCCGATGCGCGCAGATCATTAATATTTTTCATATACGTAAAAATAGTAATTTCCGTTTAAGCGCGTTTTGTTAATTTCACCTTTTTGGTACCAACCGTGTCGCGTCAATAGGTCGTCCAGACGGGTCATAAAATTATAGTTGCCCTGCAAAAGAATAATTTGATCATAGCTATCAAGTTTGTTTTCATCACACCAGTCGTCTTTTTGTTTGTCATTAAGTGAAGTAAAAATATAATTTTTTTTCACGATCATGTCATCCCAATCCATGTTTTTATACAAAATTAACGGCGTGGCGCTGGCGGAAATATTTTTTGGCAAATATTTATCAATTTGTAATTTCAAAATGAAATTATTGTAGATAAACAGGCTATTCCCGGTTTGATGTGTGGCAATAAAAACTCTCGCCTCATTCCAGTCGGTTAACGGCAGGCCGGCATAAAAACGAAATAGTCCGACGCTGTAGATAATTATTATTATGACGGCCGCCGTTTTTTCGGTAAAAAATAGCAACAGAGCTTCAGCGATGAGCAAGACCAAAATCGGCAGAGATATAACAAAAAATTTAATATGCCAAACATTTGCGACAGCCGATAAAAACATCGGTGCGAGCGCGATTGTCAAAAGAACAAAATAGTTTATATCGCGAGATTTGAACTTTTTGATAGCGGCCGCGCCCAACAATAGCGCGAATAGCAGGAAAAAACATACACCGATATATAGCGGATATTGACCAAGTGTAATATTGATGAAAGGCGAGACAAGATTTTTGAAATTATGCGTCATGTTAAAGAACCACGATTGTTCCAAGTCGTTCCCGCGTTTAATAATTAATGAAGTGACAATCCAAACGGCGCCAAACATGAAAGGAAATAAATTTAATTTAATCCAATCAATGACCGATCTTTTTCCCTTAAAAATAATCAGGGCAATAAATTGTCCAGCTAAAAAGAAGACGGCGCTTAAATGTGAAAAAAGCAAAAGGGTGTTGATAATAGCGGCCGGATATTTTTTTTCTTTTGTATTTTCGCCAAAGAATAGGCGAAAATAATATATAGTTGAAATTGTTGCGAGCAACACCAACACGGCGTAAACTCTCGCGGTCGCCGACCAAAATATATGATATGGATGAACAGCGAGTAAAAATGCGGCCAGGAGCGCGGTTTTTCCGTTAAATATGTTTCGTCCTAAAATATACACGGCGTAAATTGTCATCATGCCGGCAATCAGACTGGGAAGTCTCGCAAAAAATTCCATGGCCGGAAAAATGTAAAACCAAATTTTTAAAATTAGCAGATGAAGCGGGGGGTTGGTTTCCCAAAGCCAATATATCAAACCTTGCGGCCAAGATTTTTGGCTATAAACAAAACTGAACATTTCATCATCCCAAAAATTTCCATATTTAAAAACCGCCGCCAGGCGGAGGGCGGTGCCAACTATGAGGATGGTGATTAGAAGAAAATTTGTTTTTTTTAACATGACAGGACGGTGATGAAGATGATGAAGACAAATTTTAAAATTAATCATTTTCATCAAGCGAAGCGATATATCAATTTCATCAATTTTATCATTGTTTATTGGCCGGCGTAATCCGCTTCGCGCAAAGAAAGAATCAACGGTTCTAAATTGCCATCCAGAATCGTTTTGATATTGTTCCAATTGCGATTGATGCGATGGTCGGTGATGCGGTCCTGCGGGAAATTGTAAGTACGGATTTTTTCACTGCGGTCGCCCGACCCGATTTGCGATTTGCGTTTGTCGGATAATTCCTTTTCTTTTTTCTCCCTTTCAACTTCATAAAGCCGTGAACGCAAAACGTTCATAGCTTTTTCTTTGTTGGCGGCCTGCGAACGTTCGTCCTGGCATTGCACCATGGTATTGGTCGGTATGTGGATAATTCTCACGGCTGAATAGGTGGTGTTAACGCTCTGTCCGCCATGTCCGCCGGCGCAAAATGTATCAATACGTAAATCTTTGGCTTCAATTTTCATCTCTGCTTCTTCAATTTCCGGCAAGACTGCCACGGTCACCGTGGAAGTGTGGACGCGCCCGGCTTTCTCGGTTTCGGGCACGCGCTGAACGCGATGCACGCCCATTTCATATTTTAAATCTTTGTAGGCCCCGCGTCCTTTGATATTAAAAATAACTTCTTTAAATCCGCCGATGCCGATGACGCTTGAGTCAATCAGCGATGTTTTCCAATTGTGTGCCTCGGCGTATTTCACGTACATCCGATAAAGTTCGGCGGCAAACAGCGCTGATTCGTCACCGCCGGCGGCGGCGCGTATTTCCACGATGACATCTTTTTTGTCCATCGGGTCGCGCGGCCTGGTCATCTCTTCCAATTCTTTGTTTAAATTATTCACGGACTCGCGCATCTCGCTCGTCTCGGCCAGAGCTAATTCGCGCATCTCATTGTCGGTTTCCGACGTGGCCAGCAGTTCGGTTTCGGCCAGATTTTTTTCCAAACTAAAAAGTGTAATGACTTTTTCCGCGACCGGCTTGAGGTCGGAATATTCCTGGGATATCTTTTTTAATTTATCGGTATCATTAATGACAGCCGGATTTTGCAAATCCGTTTCCAGCGTTTCAAAACGTTTTTTAACTTCTTCAAATTTTTTTTGCATATAATTTATTATTCATCGTCGGCGTGTTTTGATAAAAAATTCTTAATTTCCTCGCGCGCGTGCCGCGTGGCCACAACGCGCAGCCATGAATTTTTTACCGTCGGCTGATCGTGAGAACGGATAATTTCCACGGCATCGTTAGAATGTAGAATATGATTCATCGGAACTATCTCGCCGTTTACTTTTGCCGACAGGTAATGGTGTCCGATTTCCACATGTATTTCATACGCGTAATCCAGAGGCGTGGCGTCATCAGGTAAGTCAATCACATCGCCCTTAGGTGTCAAAACAAAAATCCGATTTTTAAATAAATCTAATTTTACCGATTTAATTGTGTTGGAAAAATCAGCGTGGTTTTTTATTTCTTTTTGAATAGAAAATAATTCTTTGATCCAAGCAGTGCGTTTGACGAAATCCTTTTGCCATTGGTCTCGTTGTTCTTTATAGATCCAATGGGCGGTGACACCATACTCGGCTTCTTGATGCATCTCTATCGTGCGAATTTGAAATTCAACAATGGTTTTATTACAAAAAACGTTTGTGTGCAAGGAGCGGTATCCGTTCGGCTTAGGTTGAGCAATGAAATCTTTAAAACGGTCGGGGAGTGGGTGCCAATTCGCGTGGATTATCCCGAGTAGGGTATAGCAGTCCGCGACGGTCGGAACGATGACGCGACAGGCGGCGATGTCGTAAATTTTAGTCGGATTTTTTTTCTTTGCTTCGGCTTTTCGGTACAAACTGTACATGCTTTTGATGCGATTTTCAATGGCGGTTATTTTAATGCCGTTGGTTTTTGCGCCATCCTCAATTTTTTGTTTGACCTGTTCATAATTTTTTCTCTCATGTTTTTTGTAGCTTTCCACCAGTTCGGATATTTTGCCGTATTCTTTTGGCATCAAATTTTTAAACGATAAATCTTCCAGTTCACGGCGGATTAGATCCATGCCGAGCCGGCCGGCAATCGGCGCGTAAATATTTAAACTCTCTAATGCTAAACGGCGTTTTTTCTCTTCAGGCAAGCCTGCAAGCGTGCGTAGATTATCCACTCGGTCGGCGAATTTGATAAACACGACCTGCACGTCATCGGCCATAGCGAGAAACATGCGTCGCAAATTTTCCGCGTAGCGTTCTTTGCCCATGTATTTCAAACTGTCCAATCTGTTTTCGCCGATAATCAACCGCGCGACTTTGCGCCCGAATTTTTTAGCGATGTCCTCCTCGGTATAGGTGGTGTATTCCAAGATGTCGTGGAGCAGGCCGGCGATCACAATATCCGGCGGCATTTTCCAATCAATCAAAAGAATGGCCACATCCAGTGCGTGATCCAGCTGGGACTTACCGGAGGCACGTTTGCGATCGCCAAAAGCCACCCTGGCAAATTCATAAACACGGCGGATCTCATCCATGTTTTCCGTCGGACAGCAGTCGCGGGTTTTTTGTAGTAATTGTTTGAATTTTCTGTCGTTTTCCATAAAATAAAAAGACGCCCCGTTTACGTCTCAAGCATACCACAGCATGCAAGAGATTTCAACGGGGCGTTGGGTTCATCGGAGGTTGCGATTCCTTCTCTCGATCAATGCCTTCACGTGTTCTTCGCACTGATTCTTGACATCCGGATTTTGCCAATTGACGCCGTATATTCTAAACGGGAACATCTGCGGGAAAAGGTACTCAAGATAGCCTCGTAGATGGTACAAACTGTGTGCCTCTTCCTCGGTCGACAACAGTACGTTGAAGATATGGCGCGCATCTGGCCAGAACTGGACTTCCCAAGATCTTCCGGCGAGGCGAATAGACTGACTGAACAAGTGTATTCGTTTTGAAGAATGTTCATTCAGCTTTGCAACCATTCGTTTTTTCGGCTTGGCAAATCCCGAGGCTTGCAAAAAGAATTTGTGCAATTCGTGCGCGTCCTCTTTGTTAAACGTCACCAATCTAAGCCCGCGCATGTCACGTGAGAAGTAGAATCTTCTTTGGCCTTTGCGGAATCCTTGGGCAAAGGCTTCAAAAAATCCCTTTTGCCTCGCATGGACGATCGCTCGGATAGTTCGTCCGTTGTTTTGTGCGGGTTCCGGCCTATCTTCGTTGTTAAAATAAACGGCCGCCGCGCCTATTGCCACAGTGCTGGGCATTTCTTTAAGAACTATTGCCAAAACCTGCCTTTCAATTCTTACATATCCGCAAGTGAGAAGCCTTTCTTTTTGCTCTGTCGTTTCTTCATCTTTCCACACGACTTCTTTGCATGTCCATTTGTCAGCGGGCGACAAATAGACGACCAACTCCTCAGCGTCAACACACAACCCCAGATTCAGTGAGCGCAGAAACACACTCAAATTTCGTTCCTGGTCATTGATGAAACTTATTGGTTGCCCCAGATCGTGCAATTTTGATCGGCCAACATCCGCGCCAAGATTGATATGCATATTAGCATAACCCAGGGCAAGCTCCAGAAGTCTGATAGCCTCGAATGATTGGCGATCCCAACTGTCTTGGCCTCCGCCGGCCAGAGCAAGGATGTCCAATGGTCCGATCAGAGAGAGCGGCGCTGGTTTCAATCTCTCGCTAAGTTCAGGGGGCATGTACTTTTCCAGGCAACTTATAATATCGTCTTCAGCACAAGTGATGATCCCACTGAAAATAGTGTTGAGATAATCGGGCGGTAGAGGTCCGTTATGAACCGATCCGCCAACTAAGCCCGCAAAGTACATTTCTCTCACTGCCTGTTCTTGCGCGGACACAGCGTGCCAGTATCGCTGCCAAGTTTCGGTTTTTCGTTCAAAGAAATTTGGTTGGTCTTCTTCTCGCGGTGCCATAGCAACGCGAGCCTCTTTTTTCTCGCTAGCCATGGTTCACCTCCGTGAGTTGTTAAAGAACGTTTAGGGGCCAAAAGCCCCGCCCCCTCTCATGTTTAGGGTAGCATATTAAGTTATCATATACTTGGCTCTTTGTCAACCCGGTAGAATGCCTTCGGCCTCTGCCGGGCGTGCCCGGTAGAATCTCAAAAGAGCTCTGCCGGGCGTGCCCGGTAGAATCTCAAAAGAGCTCTGCCGGGTCAATAACAAAAAAGCAGCCATTTTTTGGCTGCTTTTAGACAATTTTTTATTCAGCTTTTTTCGCTTTTTTCTTGGCGGCCGTGGCTGCCTTTTTGACTTTCTTGCCTTTACGGACGGCTGAAGCGGCGGTTTGCTTGCTGGTGCGTTCTTGGAATTTCTCCACGCGGCGGGCCGTGTCAACAAATTTCTGCTTACCCGTATAGAACGGGTGGCATTTATTGCAAAGCTCAATGCGGATTTCCTTCAAGACACTGCCGGTGGTAAAGGTATTACCGCAGGCGCAAGTAACGACGCAATTCTCATTAAACTCAGGGTGGATCTCTTTTTTCATAGGTTTATTTTATATTTTTTTTATGTGGGCATATTGTAGCAATAATCCGTATATTTGTCAATGGCCGTATTCAAAACTTGACTTTTTGGTCAAAATGTGCTATAATATTTAGGTTAAATCGTAATTTATTCAATAAATTACAATTATATGCTTAAATATGGGTCAGAAGCCCCTCGCCTTGATCGAGCGGAAAAACCGCTTGAAAAAAAGACGAGCGTACCACCCCCGATCCCGGAGGCCGCTAGAGTTACCAGTATTCAAAAAGCTCGCGAGGCCAGAAATTTAAAATTAGTTGAGAAAGATGGTGTGGATTTAGCAAACGCGCGTAAAAAATTAGAAAGTATTCAAGTTGGTGAAATTAGTGAAAAAACTCTCCATAGTTTAGATAATGCACTAAACCCATGGGAAGGCGAAGAGGACGAGAAAGTTGCCTAAAATTTCTGTCTGATGCAGAATCACTTGACACAAATCCAAAAACAGGTTATACTCGCGATAACCTGTTTTTTGTTTAAGCCCCGACGCAAGGTCGGGGCAGGCAGGGTTAATTATCTCTCATCCGCCCAAGGCGGACAGGCCCGCCAAATCGCGCGTGGTACTGCCCGTCAAAATTTTCCTCTCTTGATCACTCAGGAGCAGGGCGGGGAGGTTAAAGGAAAAACATTATGGCAAAGTTACCTACTTTGTTGGAATTATTGAAAGCCGGAGCCCATTTTGGCCATCAGCAGTCCCGTTGGCACCCGAAGATGAAACAATACATTTTTGGCGCGCGCGGTGGAGTCCATATCGTTGATTTGGACAAGACTTTGGTGGAGCTGGAAAAAGCTCTGACTTTTGTGAAGAACCTCGCCGCTGAAGGCAAGGTTATTTTATTTGTCGGCACCAAGCGCCAGACTCGCGAATACATCAAGGCCGCGGCCGAAGCTTGCGGTATGCCGTATTTGACGGAACGTTGGATCGGCGGATTGCTCACAAATTTTGAAGAAATGAAACGACGCTTGCGCAAATACAGCACCATGAAAGGCGAAATTGCGAGCGGTGAAGTGGAAAAATATACCAAGAAAGAACAAGCTAAATTTAAAAAAGAATTGGAAAAGATGGACCGCTATTTAATCGGTTTGACCACGGTGGAACGTTTGCCGGACGCGCTCTATGTCGCGGACATGCGCACCGAGAAGACCGCTTTAGCCGAAGCCATCCGCAAACAAGTGCCGATCGTGGCAGTCTGCGATACCAATGTTGACCCGTCTGAAGCCGATTATCCGATCCCGGGTAATGACGACGCGGTGAATGCTATCAAACTTTTTGCCGATCTGATCGCCGAGGCGGTCAATGAAGGTAAAAAAGAATTTGAAAAAAAGAAATTGGAAAAAATGGAAGCGCAAAAAAATGAAAAGCCGGCTCAAAACAATTTTAAACCCGTCCAAGCCGGCGCAAGACCGGTTCAGAATGTGAAGACGGATAAGCCGGAGAAACGCGCTTTGCGCAAAGAGGGTTCGGATTAATCAGCACAAAATAAAATTAATCATATGATAACAGCACAAGACATTGCAAAATTACGCGAACAAACCGGCGCCGGCATGATGGATTGCAAAAAGGCGTTGGAAGAAGCCAATGGCGACGCGGAAAAAGCGGGCGAGATTTTGCGCAAGAAGGGGATTGTCAAAGCAGCCAAAAGAACTGATAAAATCGCGGCCGAAGGTTTGACTGCCGTCAAAGTGGAGGGCAACAACGCGGCCATCGTGGAATTAAATGCCGAGACGGATTTTGTGGCCAAGAGTGATGACTTCAAAAATTTATTGAACGCGGTGGTAGAAAGCGTGTTGGCCACGCGTCCCAACGACCCGGCCGAGGCTTTGAACAATGCCGAATTGCAAAACAAATTCAATGAGGCCGTGATGAAAATCGGCGAAAAATTAAATTTGCGCCGGTTGGCTTCGGTGCAAGCTGCGGATGGAGAAACATTGGGCGCTTACGTCCATATGGGCGGTAAAATTTCCGCTTTGATCCTGCTCACAGGCGGTACCACGGAATTGGCGAGCGAAATCGCCATGCATGTGGCCGCGTCCAATCCGAAATATCTGAATCGCGACGCGGTTGACCCGGCTCTCGTCGCCAAAGAAAAAGAAATCGCTTCTGAACAGCTCCGCGCGCAAAATAAACCGGAAAATATAATTGAAAATATCGTCAAAGGAAAATTGGATAAATTTTACGGCGAGATTTGTCTGTTGGAACAGCCGTTCATCAAGGACGAAGAAAAAACCGTGGAAAAATTTGCCGCCGAATCCGGCGCAATCGTGAAAGCGTTTTGGCGCTTTGAACTCGGCGAGGGAATTGAAAAGAAAAGCTGTGACTTTGCCTCGGAAGTAGCCGAACAACTGAAATAAGATAAAAAAAATAAAAACGGCTCCGGTTTTGACCGGGGCTATTTTTGTGTTATGATGAGAATGTGGACGCTTGACAACACGACAAAAATATGATATTTTGATAGGTTGAATTTAACTTCCTATTGTATGTCGCATATAGGCAATCAACAAATTAAATTTTCTTCATTCGCACAAAAGGTCGCCTTTTATTTGACGACGATTTTCGCTGTCGCGTTACTGTCGGCCAGAGGAGTGTCAGCGAATGACGCGCCGGTGGCCAATCCCGACGCATATTCAAAAAGCGAAGATAAAATTTTAGAAACAAGTGTTGTAACAGGTGTGCTCGCCAATGATACTGATGTGGAAAATAATACATTATACGCAACTTTAGTTGATAATGTTTCTCATGGCGCACTCATTTTTAATACTGATGGAAGTTTCACCTACACTCCCGATGAAAATTATAATGGCGATGATTTGTTTACTTATACGACGAATGACGGAGAGTTTGACAGTGGGGAAGCCGTGGTCAATATCACACTCATTGCGACTAATGATGAACCGTCTGGAACGGATAATACAATTACAGTTGAGGAAAACGGTTTCTATACATTTAGCGCCGGAGATTTTGGTTTCCAAGATGTTGACGGCGATACTATGTCCGCGGTAAGAATTGATACGCTTCCCGAAAAGGGCGCGTTGACTTTAAATAATGAAGCATTTTTACCGGAAACGATAATTGACGTGTCTGTGCTCGCCAAAGGAGATTTGGTTTTTGCGCCGGCCGCCGATGAAGATGGTGATAATTATGACAGTTTTACATTTCGTGTGATTGATGGCAGTGGTGAAGAGAATAGTACCGGTTTGTCAGTCAACTCAATTTTTGTAAATGTTAGCCCGGCCAACGAAGCACCGCTTGCTTTTGATGATGAAACGTATATCACGGACGAAGATTCGGCCTTATCAATTTCAGCTGGTGAAGGCGTGCTTCAAAATGACACAGATGCTGATGAGGATGCTTTGAGTACTGTTATAGTTTCTGACCCGGAAAATGGGACTGTTTTACTTGATGAAGACGGTGGTTTTACTTACACTCCAAATACCGGTTATCAAGGAGTGGATTTGTTTACATATAAAGCGTTTGATGGGTTGTCTTATAGCAATGTCGCCACGGTATATATCAATGTTAATAACGCGCCGCCGTATGTGGTAAGTGCTATTGCAATCGGTTTGGATACAATAGAGATAAAATTTAACGAATATTTGCAGAATAATGATACACATTCACCGCAAATTGAGGATTTTAAAATTTATAGAAGCAATGCGAGTGATGCCTCGGAAATATCGGTTAATCGCGTTTCGTATTTGAATAAAATAGTCACCTTAAATTTAGATTCCTCGATTAATTATGACGATGTTCCGGTTTACCAGGTTTTACCCGTTTTGACTACAATAATTGATGAGGCCGGGAATCAGATTGACGAGTTAATAACCGGCGATGTTGAAGACAGGGTTGCGCCGATTGCCGTGATTAGTCCGATTTCCGAATCAATTACAGTTAGAGAGAATGTAAATTTTAGCGCGATTGGTTCATCGGATGTTTATTCGGGTATTCAAAATTATGTTTGGAATTTTGGCGACGGCAATATATCCACCACCACCGCGTCAAACACATCCCATACCTATGGCACAGCCGGAACATATTACACCACCGTGAGGGTTTATGATAACAATGGCAATTCGGCCGTTGCCGGGCTGAGCATTACAGTTAATGCCATTTCTTCTTCTGGTGGCGGCGGATCATCCGGCGGATCAAGCACGTCTTCGCAGCCAACCGATTTTTTATCCGGCAACTCGGCCTCAACTACGACAATTTACAGCGCCTCCACCACCACTCCGAAAGTAGCCGGCCAAGTGTTGGGTGAAAAAATTTCTCGTATTGACGAACTTATCGCCTTGACTAGGTATGCCGAACGTTCGGCCAATGTCCGTGAATTGCAACTGGAACTCAAGAACGCGGGATTTTTTCCCAAGTATCAAATTGCCACCGGTTACTTTGGTCCGATTACTTTGACCTCGGTGAAAAAATATCTGGCCAGTCAAAATCGTCTGGCTGAGTTGAGAAATTCCAAAATTGATGAATTTATCGCTTTGACCAAATACGGCGAGCACTCAGATAATGTGAAGTCATTACAAACAGAACTCAAGAACGCGGGATTTTTTCCCAAGTATCAAATTGCCACCGGTTACTTTGGTCCAATCACACTTGCGTCAGTCAAAAAATATCAAGCGTGCATAACGCTCTAATATGAAACGGACGTGCAAAAAATATTTTATCCCGCACGCGGCCAATAATTATCATCCGCATTTTCTGCATACCAAACGCGCTTTATTTTATAGCGCTTTGTTTGTATCCATGAAATTAATTGTCTTTATCGCGGTCTTGGCCTTGCCGGCCACGGTGTTCGTCTTGCCCGATGTGTTGGCCGAGGAGCAGAAAAAAATAATTGTATTAACCAACGCCATCCGCGCGAATTCTCATTTGAAGGATTTGACGGTAAATACTGCGCTTAATAATTCATCTCAAGCCAAGGCTGATGATATGGCCGTGAACGCGTATTTTAGTCACACCAGTCCGAGTGGTAAGACCGTAAGTGATTTTGTTCGCTCTTCCGGTTACAAATATTCCACGGTCGGTGAAAATCTGGCCATGGGATTTGCCAGCGCCGAGGATGCGGTCAATGCTTGGGTTAACAGCCCGACGCATTATGCCAATATGATAGACAAAGATTATGTGGATTTGGGTGTGGGTTTGGAAAGCGGTGTTTATGCCGGCGAGCAAACGGTTTATGTGGCTCAACATTTTGGCAGCCCATCGGCCATGTCCGAGCAAACGATAACTGAGCCGGTGAAAAAAGTCGCCGTGGCAAAAGATATTATTGTGCCGGTGGAAAAAACAATTGCCACGACAAGCGTGCTCGCGGAAAAAGAAACCGCGGCCATAATTCAACCGGCAATTTTTGATCACGCTAATTCCAAAGTCTATTGGCAAGAAGCAGACGGCGGAACAAAAATATCCGTACGCGCGAAAATTACGGGTTCGGTAGATTCGGCGCAAGTCAATGTCAATGATAATTTAATTGATTTGCAATCCTCTGGTGATTCAATGTATCAAGGAGAATTTTTTGTAAATGAACCGGCGGAAAATTTTTTCAAAGTAATCGTTTTGCCGGAAATTAAAATCGCTTCGGCCGGCACCGCTTTTCAAGATAGTGTTGACTGGTTCAATATTCAAACTACCGGTCAGACGCCGGTGCAAAAATATATTAAAGCCCAAAGCGCGCTTTCCGGCTGGACCAAAATTTTCAGCGTCACGCGCGATATATATTGTATTTTTATTGGAATTTTTTCCGCCGCGCTTCTGCTCAGCATATTTGTAGAATTTAAGAGACAACATCCACATATTATCATCCAGACGCTCGGTTTGATTGGACTTCTGGCCTGCCTGGCGATAGTTTGACATTTTTTAAAAATTGGTTATAATGCGTTGGACAAGATAAATCATACAACCAAGGAGGATCCGATGGCGAAAAAAAACGTCGGTAAAGATCGTTCCTGTCGCGTAAAGGATAAATTGAGGCCTAAGAGTAGCGGGTGTGTTGCGGAAGCCAAAATTCGGAAACTTAAGAAACGCCGCCGTTTGAGTCAGAGAGAAAAAGATTTGTCGCTTTCAGAGGCATATGTTGTCAGCTGTTTTCGGGGCAAGTATGGTGAATCTCGTTCCAAGGCAAAGAAATGGTTAGAATTTGTTCGCAAGCACAACCCAGTGAATCCTGACGGCGCGAATAAGTTATGGAAACCTAATGGCACGATGCTGTTTTACAGTGGCGAGTAGCGCGTTAGCGTGTTCATTTTCATGGTGGCGCCTGCAATCCGCAGGGGCCGCTTTTTTATTTTACTCTTGATTATTATTGTGATTTCCGTTAGAATTTACCCTGTAAAATTAGTCGCGAAAAATTCGTATTATTCGCATAAATTCGTATATTTGAATCGTGTTATGCAAAAACTCATCATCAACAAAAATCGCGTCGGTCCGATCCTTGGCCGTCATCCCTGGGTGTTTCAGGGGGCGATCAAACATATTCCCGAGGGTTTATCCAGCGGTATGCCGGTCGCGCTTTATGATGAGCGGGACGGTTTTTTGGCTCAGGGATATTTTAATTCCTATTCGCAAATGGCCGTGCGCCTGTGGAGCTGGGATGAAAATGAAAAAGTGGATTTGGATTTTTTTGTGAAACGCGTCCGTTCGGCTTATGAATTACGGCAAAAATATGTGGAATCCAAACAAACCGATTCTTATCGCCTCATCAACAGTGAAAATGATTTACTTCCTGGCTTGATCGTGGATAAATACGGCGACTATTTATGCGTGCAATTTCACAATCACGGGATTGAACTTTGGAAAATGACTATTGTTGACGCTTTGGAAAAAATTATTAAGCCCAAAGGCATTTTTGAACGTTCTGATGTCGGCGGGCGCAAAGAAGGGGAGACGGCCGGCAATGCGGGTATAATTTCCGGCGATGTGCCGGACAAAATCAAAATCACGGAAAATGGTTTTAAATTTTGGGTGGATGTGGCGCACGGTCAAAAGACCGGATTTTTTCTGGATCAGCGGGACAAGCGCGCTGCTCTACAAAAGTATGTTGATGGGAAAAATGTTTTGAATTGTTTCAGTTATACCGGTGGGTTTAGCGTGTACGCGCTCGCGAGTGGCGCGAAAAAAGTCGTGAGCGTGGACGCTTCGGCCGAGGCCTTGGAATTGGCCGAGGAAAATATTAAACTTAATGGTTTGAATCCGAAGAAATGCGAATTTGTTTGCGCCGATGTCAAAGATTATTTAATTGGTTTAGAACAAAAAGATCCGGATATCCGCGAGGACTTTGAGGTGATTATTTTGGACCCGCCGGCGTTTGTGAAAGACCGCCGTAAAATTCACGAGGGGCTGATGGGCTATAAAAAAATAAATGAAATGGCTTTTCGTTTGCTTTCATCCGAAGGAATTTTGGTCACGGCATCATGCTCCATGCACGTGTCGCTGACTGATTTCCGTTATACCGTTTCCGAAGCGGCCGGACGCACCCGCAAAACCGCTCAAATTTTGGAAACATATACTCACGGCATTGACCACCCGGAATTAGTTTCTTTTGGGGAAGGGGAGTATCTGAAGTGTTTGTTTGCGAGGGTGGTGTAGCTTGACTTTTTCATCCCTTTTTGCTACTTTCTTTATAAGTTCTCGTCCTTTTTATTTTTGGAAAAACAAAACACGCGCCATCTTGCGCGGACAAAGAAAGGATCCCTGATGAGTAAAATCAAAGCTAAATTGGCGGATGAAATGGCTTTTGTGACGAACATACTTCGTTTAATCGAAGACGAGTTGGGGCGGTTGGGCGGAAGCAGGTCAGATCTATCGCTGATAACCAATGAGGGCTCGCCGTATCCGCGGTTGTTTGCCCGGGCACTGCTTAGGGGTATAAATGAAACCGGATGGCAACCGTTCCCGGCGGAGTTGCATGCGATTGAGCGAATTCCCGCCGGATGGCGAATCGTGGACGACGTTGAACCGAGCGATGACGCTTTGGGATGGCGGCGCAAAGAGATTGAATCTTTTGCGCGGAAAGACGGGCTGCGTGGCCCGCAGATACGTGAGTTTGCAATTGTTGAGAATGCCAATCTTGGTCTTGTTGACGCCTCACGGTTTATAGATGCCGCCAACGCTCGTGAAAAAGATGGTAAAGAGGATATTTCTTGTAAAGCAGGCATTTGCTTAGTGTTCACGGGGACGATTTTGTGCGACCCTAAGGGATGCATGTATTACACGGTAGTGCGCGCATCTCAAACCACCGTTGATTTTCGCGACGGAATAGAATATTTGGGCTATCGCTGGCGTCTGGAGTTTGAGCCGATTGAAAGTGGGCGACTGCACTTCAACTCCGAAAAAGAAAAACAACGCGAGCGTGAAACCGGCTTGACGACATCTTCCCCCAATCGTTCCCGCTACTACCTGCCGTCTCGTCATACAGCGTAAAGTTTGATCCTTTTGTTTTGTGTCTGTGTCATCGTTGACTTAGCCCTCCGCCGTTTCAGGTGAGAGGGTTTTTTATTATTTCTGCCAACAGGGCGGGTTTTTGTGCTTTGTAAAACGCCTGATTTTAGCCATGAATTAATATCCCGACGCAAAGTCGGGACCCCGACCCCAAAGGGGCGTCGGGGTTGACAAAAACGCTATTTCGTGCTTTAATAACTTGTTCTTTCCAACGAAGGAGGCCGTGATGGCTATCGATAAATTGTTGACCAATCGAATGACTATCGGCGATCGTATTTACGAAATCGTATCTTTTCGTAGGAAAGGCGAAGAGGGATGCGTGAATCGCGAGGTGATCATTACAAGGTCAAAAGAGTTGGACGCAAGCCTTGGCGAAGATGATTGCCGGCATATCATGGAACACCAAGAGGAGATTCCTGCTATTTTTTACGGCAAGGCCGTGTTCATTTTTACAAATTGGCTCAATCGTCGCTATAAGCCAAACTGTTTCGCATGCCTTGGATATTGGTATAACGAGGGCCCCTCATGGACTTGGGGGTGGTTTTGGCGAGATCCTAGCCAAGTGAGTCGTCACAGTAGTCGTCTTCACGGCCAGAGTTATCTCCTCCGCCGTATCAAGTAGCTCATTCCCCGGGCAATCCCACCTCTGCCCAAAAACATAGCCCTCCGCCGCTTCTGGCGAGAGGGTTTTTTAGTCCTTGCGTAAGCAAGTTTTTTTGTTTATAATAACATCAAGTTTTTAACTAACTTTTTTATCATATGAGTTTGGAGGGGTGTAATATGCGGGCAAACAAAAAACTGCCGAATAGGGTAGCGATATTTGAGGGCAAACAAGTCCGTCGCATTTGGGATGGAAACAATGAACTGTGGTATTTTTCTGTAAGTGATATTGTCAGAGTACTGACTGGCAGTGTCGACGCCGGTGCATATTGGCGAAAATTAAAACAGAGATTAAAAGAGGAGGGAAGCGAGATCGTGACAAAATGTCACGAACTGAAATTTATGGCAAGCGACGGCAAATATTACACCTCCGATGCCGCTGATACCGAAACGATGTTGCGTCTGATTCAATCAATTCCCTCGCCCAATGCCGAACCGTTCAAATTATGGCTGGCGCAAGTCGGCTATGAACGGTTGGAAGAGACAGTCGATCCCGAATTGGCGATAAATCGCGCGTTAAAAACATATTTGCGGAAAGGTTATAGTCCGGCGTGGGTAAATCAGCGTTTAAAAAGTATTGAGATTCGCAAAGATTTGACCGATGAATGGACAAAGCGCGGTGCGAAAGAGGGTTTGGAATTTGCGATTTTAACCGATGAAATTACCAAGGCGTGGACTGGCATGTCCACGAAAGAATATAAAAAATTAAAAAATTTACAAAAAGAAAATTTACGCGACAACATGACCAATTTGGAATTAGTGCTAAATATGCTGGCGGAAACCGCGACCACGGAGATATCGCAAAAACGCGAACCGAAAAATTTTGATGAAAATAAACATGCGGCGCATGACGGTGGGAGTATCGCCGGCAATGCGCGACGTGATATTGAGTCAAAAACAGGGCGCAAAGTTATCACAAATAAAAATTTTAAAAATAAGAATAATCTAATCCAATAAAATATGAATTTAGCTATCAACGGGTTTGGTAGAATCGGCCGTCAGGCATTCAAAATCGCTTTTGAAAAAAAGAATATCAAAATTGTGGCCATCAATGACCTAACCGACCCGAAAACATTGGCCCATCTTTTGAAACACGATACCTCTTACCACACTTGGGACCATGATGTTTCGTATGATGAAAAAAATATAATCGTTGACGGCAAGAAAGTTCCGGTGTCGGCCGAGAAAGACCCGGCCGTGTTGCCGTGGGCGAAATTAAAAGTGGATGTGGTGTTGGAATGCACTGGCCGATTTACCAAAAAAGAAGACGCGGAAAAACATATTCAGGCTGGCGCGCGCAAGGTGATTTTGTCCGCGCCGGGCAAAGGCGGGGACATCCCGACTTATGTCCGTGGTGTGAATTGCGCCAAAGTCGGCAAAGAGGCTTCAAAGATTATAAATAATGCTTCTTGTACCACCAATTGTATTGCTCCGGTCATGGCCGTGTTGGAAGAAAAGTTTGGCATCAAAAAAGCCATGATGACGACTGTTCACGGTTATACCGCTGATCAAAATTTGCAGGATGGCCCGCACAAAGATTTACGCCGGGCGCGAGCCGCGGCCGAGAACATCGTGCCGACCACCACGGGCGCGGCCAAGGCTGTGGGCGAGGTCATTCCGACCGTGAAAGGAATTTTTGACGGTTTGTCTGTTCGAGTGCCGGTGTTGACTTGTTCCTTGGCGGATATCACGGCCATTCTTAAAAAGAACGTGACCAAAGAAGAAATTAACAAAGCCCTGGTGACGGCGTCCAAAACCGCGCGCTTCGCCGGCGTGCTTCTGACCACTGAAGAAGAATTGGTTTCATCCGACTTTATCGCCAATCCGTATTCATCCATCGTGGATTTGAAATTGACCAATGTGGTGGACGGCGATCTGGTCAAAGTGATTGCTTGGTATGACAACGAAATGGGTTACTCGCATCGTTTGGTGGAGATTGCGGAGATGTTTGGAAAATAAAATACTAATTTCAAAGGTGTCATTCCGACCCGCCTTGAGCGGGGAGGAATCCCTTGTCGCGTAATACAATTATATATGCCAAACAAAATAGAAAACGAAATTGAAAGATTATTAAAATCTTTTAAACAGAAAAAATTGCCTGTAGAGATTGAATTACTTGCGTTGCACGAGAATGCCGGTAAATTATGGGCGGCGCATCGCGAAAGAAAGAATAAAGAAGAGGTGAAGAAACACTTGGCAAATTGTTATATCATGTTGTATAACATTGCCAATAAATTAAAAATTCACGATATTGATTCCGTGGTTTTAAATCGGATTGAGCAGATTGAGAGTAGTCCAAAGAATAAAAAGAAAAAGTAAATATGAAAAAAATTGGTTTGATATTTGGCGGACCGGGCAATGAAGCGGAAGTGTCAAAAATTTCCGCAAAAAATATTTTAGCCAATTTTGACCGCAAGAAATTCAAACTGATTTTGATTTATTGGGATAAACATGGTAGATTTTTTGAAGTAGAATCCTTGGGACAATCTTTGAACCTCGGTGAACAAATCCCGTTAGACGATCTTGCGCGCGCCGTTGATGTCATATTGCCGATAGCGCATGGGAAGTTTGGCGAAGACGGATATTTGCAAGGACTGTTGGAAACGTTGAAAATAAAATATTGCGGCTGTCGGGTGTTGAGTTCGGCGTTGTGCATGGACAAAGCGGTATTCAAAACATTTGTCGCCGGTCAAAATATTTTGCAGACAAAATACAAGGTTGTAGATTATACGATTCAAAATCAAAAAGAAATTTCCGCGATAATGCGGTTGGCTAAAAAAGATTTAAAATTGCCGATTTACGTAAAACCGGCAAATTCCGGGTCGTCAGTCGGTATTACAAAAGTAGAAAAATGGACGGGGCTGTTATCAGCGATTAAAATTGCCCGTCGTCACGATAGTAAAATTGTCATTGAACAGGGTTTAAAACACCCTCGGGAAATTGAAGTGGCTGTTTTGGGAAATGAGAGACTAATTATTTCATCACCGGGCGAGTTAAAATTGGCGAAAGATTTTTATGACTATGACGATAAATATAAAAAAGGCGAGGCCGAGCAAGTTATTCCCGCTGTCTTGCCTGCCGATATCAAAAAAGAAATTATTAAGTTGACCGAAAGAATCTACCGTTTGTGCGACTGTCGCGGCTTTGCCAGAATTGATTTCTTTTTACATAACGGGAAAATTTATTTGAACGAAATTAATACACTGCCCGGATTCACGGATATTTCCATGTATCCGATGTTGATGAGAAACAAGGGGTTGACCTATAAACAATTAATAAATAAAATTATTGAATTAGCTTACTAATATGAACCGCATTTATACTGTTGAGACAGTTGGAAAGGTGGGGGAGGAAGTTTTGCTCAAAGGTTGGGTGAACGCCCGCCGTGATATGGGCAAAATCGCTTTTTTTGATTTGCGCGACCGCGAAGGAATCATTCAAGTCGTCGGCGTGCCGGCGGAATTGGATGAAGTGTCAAAAGAAAAGGTGAAAGAGATTAGACAGGAATGGGTATTAGAAATTCGCGGTATGGTGCAAGCGCGTGGCGCCAAACAAATTAATCCCGATATGCCGACTGGCACGGTGGAACTCCTGGCCAAGGAAATAAAAGTTCTGTCCAAAGCTGAGACATTGCCGATTGATGTGTCTGATGAATCCATCGGTATGGATGTGCATTTGGATTACCTGCCGCTAACATTGCGTTCGCAAAAATGGCGTGCTGTTTTCAAGATTCAATCGGAGATCGTTCGTGGCTTCCGTGATTTCTTGAACAGCCGGGGGTTTACGGAATTTCAAGCGCCGAAAATTGTGGCCGCGGCCGCCGAGGGCGGAGCGGGGGTTTTTGAAATAAAATATTTAAAGAATAAAGCGACTTTGGCGCAAAGCCCGCAATTCTACAAACAAATAATGGTGGCGGTGTTTGAAAGAGTGTATACTGTCGGTAATGTTTTTCGCGCCGAAGAACATGCCACCACCCGTCATTTGAACGAATATACCAGTTTAGATTTGGAATATGCCATGATTAACGATCATTATGATGTAATGAATTTGGAAACGGATATGTTGCGATATATTCTGGATCATTTGGATAAAACCGTATCGCACGAATTGAAGTTGGTAAATTATGTGCGTCCGGAAATGCCGGATAAGGTGCCGTTTTTAAAATTGCGTGAAGTACAAGAGTTGATAAAAAAAGAAACCGGTGTTGATCATACCGATGAACCGGATTTGGAACCGTCCGAAGAACGTTGGATTGGCGAGTACGCAAAGAATAATTTTAATTCAGACTTTGTGTATGTCACTCACTATCCGGTGAGCAAACGCCCGATGTATACTTATCCTGATGAACAAGATCCGGAATTCACCAAAAGTTTTGATTTACTTTTTCGCGGTGTCGAAATTACCAGCGGTGGACAACGTATTAATGATTATGAGCAATTAGTCAAAAGCATGAAAAGTAAAAATTTAAATATTGATGATTTTAAATTTTATTTAGAAGCGTTTAAATACGGCATGGCGCCGGAGGGTGGCCTCGGTCTCGGGTTGGAGAGATTAACAGCTAAGCTGCTTGGCATCGAAAATGTGAAGTATGCAACTTTATTCCCGAGAGATATGAATCGCATTGATTTGCCGATAGTAAATGACAATTAAAATAATGCCCGAAATCAAACTTGAACAATTCAGCGGGCCGCTTGATTTATTGCTTGCCTTAATTGAGCAAGAAAAATTAAGCATCACGGAAATCAGTTTGTCTAAAGTGACCGAACAGTATTTTGCGTACCTGAATAAATTGGAAGACAATCGCCCCGAGGAACTGGCGGATTTTTTGGTCATTGCCACCAAACTGGTGTACATGAAATCCAAACAACTCCTACCGCAACTGACCGCGGATGAGGACGATGGACCGTCCTTGGCCGATCAGCTGAAAATGTACAAACGCTATATTGAAGCCAGCCGGGACATTTATGGTTTGTGGAATAAAAATGTGATGGCTTATGGCCGGGTGGAACCGCCGGTTAAGGCCGAAGGATTTGTCCTGCCGGTCAATTCCGGCGCCGAGGAATTAAAAAATTCTTTTTATAATTTGCTCAAACGATTGAAACCGATCAACCCTCTGCCTAAAGTGACGATTGACCGCGCCATTTCCGTTAAACAAAAAATTGATTCAATTTATAACCTGCTCAAGAAACATCATCGTTTAAGTTTTAATCAATTACTCGGTGAAGCCGGCAACAAGACCGAGGTGATTATCAGTTTTCTGGCTTTATTGGAATTGGTCAAATCCGGCTCGGCCGCCATCAAACAAGACAGTTCGTTTTCCGATTTGGAAATTTTAAAAATTTAATATGTCACTCGTATCCCAAATAGAAACAATTTTATTTGTCGCATCAAAACCTCTGGCCGTGAAAAAAATCGCCAAGGCCATGGAAACTGACGAAACCGCGGTGGGGGAGGCGTTGAAAACTTTATCAGAAAAATATAGTTCTGAAAATTCCGGCGTTTCGCTTTTACAAAATAACGACGAGTGGCAACTAGTATCTAATCCAAACAACCGTGAATCAGCGGAAAAATTTCTCAAAGCCGAAGTCTCGGGCGAGTTGACTCGTCCGCAGTTGGAAACTTTGACTGTGATTTCATATTGCGGGCCGATCACCAAGCCGGAACTGGAACAGGTCCGCGGTGTGAATTGCGCTTTGATTTTGCGCAACTTGCTGTTGCGCGGTCTAATCAAAGAAAATGAAGATGGCGCCAATCTCTTGCCGACCTATGAAGCGACCATGGATTATCTGCGCAATTTGGGGTTGAACTCGCTATCTGAATTGCCGGATTACGAAACATTGCACAATCATGAATACGTGATGAAAGTTTTGTCCGATGCGTCGAGCGATAAACAAATCGCCCGATTATGATGAACCCCAAACTTTTTAATTTTTTATCGTCTTTTGGTCTGATGATTTTGGGTGTCGGATTGCTTTTTGCGTTTACCGTTTCTTTTTCACCCACACCGCGACAATGTAAATATCAGTTCCCTAAATCAAATCCGCGCGCAACGGCGAATGGCGGTGATGTTGCGGTAAATTTCCCTGAGAGCAAACCGACCGTGCCGCTGGCGCAAAATAAAAATATTTACACCGCGACTATTACCGCGTTCAGCGCGTTTGCGATTGATGAGAAAACTAACACTATTTTATTTGAGAAGAATTCATCTGATATTCGTCCGCTCGCTTCCATTACCAAACTTATGAGCGCCATTGTGCTCATGGATTTGCCGATGAAATGGACGGCCACGACTTCTGTTTTTGATTCTGATTGTGATAACTCCGATCATCATTTAGTCTCCGGCGAAGTTTTTACTTTGGATGAGGTTTTTGCCGCAGCCATGATCGGTTCCTCAAATAGCGCGGTACGTGTCTTGGTGCGCGCTTCCGGACTTTCTCCGGATGAGTTCGTTGCACGTATGAATAAAAAAGCCGCGGATTTAAATTTAAAAACATTGAAGTATGTTGATCCGACCGGTTTGGATGCGAGCAATGTAGGTTCGGCCGAGGACATTGCCAAAGTTCTGAAAGAAGCTTTGCGTTTTGATAAAATAAAAAAGAATTTACAAACCGCGGAATTTTATTTGCATCCCGAAGGGGGTAAAAAAGTCCGCCGCGTATGGAGTACGGACTGGCTGCTTCTCAAATGGGTACCGAACGATTTTAACACCAAAGATATTTGTGGCAAGACCGGGTTCATCAATGATTCGCGTTATAATTTTGTCGTCCGTCTCGCCGATGACTCCGGACATGGGATCATTGTGGCGATTTTGGGATCCGCCACCAGTGAAGAACGCTTTAGCGAAGCGCGCGATTTGGCTGAATGGATATATAAAAAATATCTTTGGCCGGATGAATCCGGATATGACGCCTTGGTGGAGTAGACGATTTTGTGGTATAATATCAGAGTTATGAAAATTAACACCTTGGATAGGGCTAAAAAACTTTCCGGCAAACGCGTTCTGGTGCGCGCGGATTTTAATGTTCCGATTAAAAACGGCAAGATTCAAGAAACATATAAAATTGAACAGGGGTTGCCGACTATAAATTTTTTAGTCCAAGCCGGTGCCAAAGTAATTATCATGTCGCATCTTGGTCGGCCGAATGGTCCGGACAAGACACTGTCATTAAAACCAGTGGCAAAATCTCTGGAAAAATTATTTGGTAAAAAAATAAATTTTTTTTCTGTCGGCGACAAAGAAATCAACGGCAAAAAATTATTGGACAAATTTGTTGATAAAATAAAATCTTTGCCGAACGGCAGTGTAACATTATTGGAAAATATTCGTTTTATTAAAGGAGAGGAAAAGAATGATTCAAAAGTTGCCAAAGCATTGGCCTCGCTCGGTGAGATTTTTGTCTTGGACGGTTTTGCCGTGGCCCATCGTGATTCGGCCTCGGTTTCGGGTGTAGCCAAATATTTGCCGTCATACGCCGGATTGCTAATGGAGAAGGAATTGTCCGGCTTATCCCGATTAACCGACAAACCCAAACGGCCGTTCGCGGCCGTGATCGGCGGGGCTAAGATGGAAACCAAAATTCCGCTCATCAAAAAATTATTACCAAAGGTTGATTGCATACTTTTGGGCGGTGGCATTGTTAATACTTGTCTTTGGGCCAAAGGTTATAAAGTCGGCGGTTCTTTGATAGAAAAAAAATATAAAAAAGAAGCGCTGGCGTATTTAAAAAACCGAAAAATTATCATGCCGGTTGACGTGGTAATCGGGGATGCACGCGGTAAAAAAGTCTATACCGCTAAAATTGACAATAAATTTAAAATTAGTGATAAGAATTTAGCGATTTATGATATCGGGCCGGAAACAATTACGCGTTATGCCAAGATTTTGAAGAATGCCGAGACTTTGGCGTGGAACGGGGCATTGGGGATGTTTGAACAATCGCCGTATCATTGGGGCAGTTATTCCATCGCGAGAATTTTCGCGGCGCGAGCCAAGGGCAAGGAATTTGGCGTGGCCGGCGGAGGCGAAACCGTGGAAATTGTCAAAAAATTAAAATTGACCGAAGAAATAGACTTGGTTTCTACCGGCGGAGGAGCAATGTTGGAATTTTTAAGCGGTAAAATTTTGCCCGGGGCAAAAGCCGTGGCGAAAAAATAAAAATTTTATTATTTATTAATTTTAAACACACGCCACACGGCGGTGTTTAGAGGAGGTATTATTTATGCCTATTATGAGTACGGTCAAACGGACACCGCCGGTGGCGCCCGAGACCAAACCGTCGTGCGGTTCAGACTGCAAGGGCGGTAGTTGTGGTTGCGGTGCTAAATGCCACTGCGGCACGTTTGGTAAAAAATTAATCTTCACGTTGTTTGGGCTTTTGCTCGTGTATTGTATTTTTTTCTTGGGCACGCTCATCAGTAATAACATGAAGAAGGGTCAATACATCGGCATGGCCGATAAAACCGAGCGGATGATTACGGTAAGCGGCTATGGCAAATCAACAGCTCAGAATGATATCGCCGTCACTACTATTGGTTATTCCAATACTGATAAAAATGTGGCTGTGGCTCAGGCTAAAAATAAAGAAGTAATGGACAAAGTGACTGCGGATTTGACCAAACTTGGTATTGAAGACAAAGATTTGCAAACCAATTATTCCATTTATCCGGAATATGATTATACTCAGGATAGAGGCCAAGAATTAAAAGGATACAAAGTGACTCATTCAGTCACGGTAAAAATTCGTGATTTGTCAAAAATTAACGACGTGCTTGGTTTGGCCGGGACTTATGGCGCCAACGAAGTCAGTGGTTTGAGCTTTACTATAGATGACGAGACAACTCTTAAAGATATCGCTCGTCAGAGGGCGATTGACGATGCTAAAGCTAAAGCCGGATATTTGGCTCAGTCGCTCGGTGTTAAAATTGTCTCAGTGGTCAGCTATAATGAATATGAGTCGTCTAACAACGTGTATTATTCAAAATATTTGAATATGGCCGAGGGTGGCGGTTTGTCCGCTGACTCTGCGTCCCCGAGCACTGTCTCTGGTGGCACTCAGGATATGGTCATGAATGTAAGCGTGACTTACGAAATTACTCAGTAATAAGCGAAAAAAAGAAAGAGAGGGCGATATATTCGTCCTCTTTTTTTATGAGGATGGCTGTGATATAATGTCATTAAAGTGTAAAAGATAGAAATCATAAATATAAATGCGACGTATGAAAATTAAAAAAATCCAAGCCCGTGAAATTCTTGACTCACGCGGTAATCCGACCGTGGAAACACATCTGATACTTGCCAACGGGCTTTTTGTCTCGGCTAAAGTTCCGTCCGGCGCGTCCACCGGCGCTCACGAGGCATGGGAATTGCGCGACGGCGGTAAGCGTTACGGCGGCAAGGGTGTGCTCAAGGCTGTGAGAAATGTTAATAAAATTATCGCGCCGAAAATCGTCGGTCGCGACACGAATGACCTTATCAAGATTGATGAAATGATGATAGAGCTTGATGGCACAAAAAATAAATCCAAACTTGGAGCTAATGCCATTCTCTCAGTCTCGCTCGCGATTGCCCGCGCCGGTGCGGCCGCTGCCCGCGTTCCACTCTACAAGCATTTGCGCAAACTTTACAACATTAAAGAAAATAATTGGCGCTTGCCCTACCCGACCATGAACGTGTTGAATGGCGGAGCGCATGCTGATTCCGGATTGTCTATCCAGGAATTCATGATTATACCCATGGCCAAATTATTACGTGAACGTGTGCGCATGGGCGCGGAAATTTTTCACGCTCTGGCCGGACTGCTCAAGAAAAAAGGATTTACCACAGCCGTGGGCGACGAGGGCGGATTCGCGCCGCGGCTCGGCGCCAATGAAGCGGCTTTGAAAATTTTGGTGGAGGCGATTAAAGCAGCCGGTTATGAGCCGGGCAAAAATGTTTTCCTAGGTTTGGATGTGGCTGCCTCGGAATTTTACGATGATGGAAAATATTTTTTTGAAAAAGATAAAGCCGGGCGTTCGGCCGAAAAGATGATGGAAACATATGCGTCGTGGATGAAAAAGTATCCCTTGGTTTTGATTGAAGACGGTTTGAGCGAAGATGATTGGGTGGGGTGGAAATCGTTCACGGAAAAATTTGGCAAAGATTTAACTTTGGTCGGCGATGATTTGTTTGTCACCAATCCGGAAATTTTCAGTCGGGGCATCAAAGAAAAAGTCGCCAACGCCATTCTTATTAAGGTCAATCAGATAGGTACGGTCTCGGAGACAATGCAAACCATCAAATTGGCCAAAGCCAATGGATATAAAGTTAATGTCTCGCACCGGAGCGGTGAAACCGGTGATACGTTTATCGCCGATCTGGCGGTGGCGGTCAATTCGGATTTTATCAAGACCGGTTCATTGTCGCGTTCCGAACGGGTGGAAAAATACAATCGTTTAATGGAAATAGAGGAGGAACTGGGAATTTAAAATAATTTTTTATGGTTGAAAAGAAAATCAAACCGACAATCTTGGTTATCATGGACGGCTGGGGGTCCGCGCCAATTAAAAATCTGGGCAACCCGATTAAGCCGGATGTGGCGCCGAATTATTTTTCGTGGTTAAAAAAATATCCGACGACTTTTCTATCTGCGAGCGGCGCAGCGGTCGGACTGACCAAGAACGAAGATGGAAATTCCGAAGCCGGCCATCATAACCTCGGCGCCGGACGCGTAGTCAAGCAAGACAAATTGTTCATTAACGAAGCGATCGCGGATGGAACGTTTTTTAAAAATCCGGCTTTCATGCAAGCGGTTCATCATATCAAAAAATATAAAACCGCGGCCCATGTAATGGGATTGCTATCTAATCACAATAGCGCGCATTCCTGCCCCGAACATTTATACGCGCTTTTGGAATTGTTGCGTAACGAAGGAATAAAAAATATTTATTTGCATTTATTTACCGACGGACGTGATTCCGGCCAGCATGATGCCCTGCATTTTTTGGGATTGTTGCGCAAAAAAATGTTGAATGGGGAAAAAATCGCCACGGTGATGGGCAGATTTTATGCTATGGATCGTGGCAAAAATTGGGATCGCACCCGCCGCGCTTATGAAGCGATTGTGACGGGTAAAAGCGCCAATCGCACGGCCAAAAGCGCCGAAGAAGCTATTGCGCTTGCTTACAACAGTGGTGAAACTGATGAGTTTATTTCGCCGACCGTTATTACCGGTGATGGGCGTAAACCACTTGCCACCGTGTCTGATAATGATGTGATGTTTTTCTTCAATATGAGGAGCGATCGCGCCCGCGAACTTACCAAGACGTTTGTGCAAAAGAATTTTGAGCACAATGGCAACGGTACAACATTCAAACGCAAATTTGTCCCCAAAAATATTCGTTTTGTCGCCATGACTGATTTTGGTCCGGACCTTCCGAGCGTACTGACCGCTTTTCCTTCACGCGATGTGGTCAATAGTTTGCCTCGCGTGCTTTGTTCGCGCCCTCAATTGTATATTGCCGAAACCGAGAAATTTGCTCATGTGACATATTTTTTTAATGGTGGTTATGGCCAGCATTTTTGCGATGAGCGCTGGATAAAAATTGATTCCATTTCGGTTAAGAGTTATGCCGAGCGTCCCGAGATGAGCGCGTCCGTTATCACGGATATGCTGGCGATTGTAATAAAAAAATCCGAATACGAATTTATTTGTGTGAATTACGCCAATCCGGATATGGTCGCCCACACGGGAGATTACGAGGCAACGCGCAAAGCAATTAAAGTGGTTGACCGCGAAGTGGAACGGCTGAAAAAAATTGTGGAAAAAGTCGGCGGGCAGATGATTATCACCGCCGACCATGGCAATGCCGAAGAGTTGATAAATATGAAAACCGGAGAAGTGGACACCGAGCATTCCACCAATCCCGTGCCGTTTATTTTAATCGGCAAAGATTATTCCAAACGCAAAATGAAATTACGCCGAGGCGGAAAATTAGCCGATGTCGCGCCGACAATTTTAAAAATCATGAATGTTGAAAAACCAAAAGAGATGACCGGCCGGCCGTTATTCTAATATAAAATATTTATGTCATTAAAACATCGTCCCGTCGCTTTGATTATCATGGATGGCTGGGGAGTGGCGCCGGACGGCGAGGGCAATGCCATTGCCAAAGCCAAAACCCCGCGCCTGGATGAATTCAAGAAAAATTACCCGGTCATGACCTTGACCGCTTCGGGCGCCGAGGTTGGTTTGTCGTTTGGCGAGATGGGCAATTCCGAAGTCGGGCATTTGAATATTGGCGCCGGGCGCGTCTATTATCAAACTCTGCCCCGCATTGACACTGACGTACGGAGCGGCGCTTTCCTAAACAATCCCGCGTTTTTGGCTGCGGCCGAACACGCGAAAAAAAATAAATCAAATTTGCATTTGATCGGCTTGGTTTCGGCCGGTAAGGTTCATGCCAGCGATGAACACTTACATAAATTATTGGAGTTTGCCAAAAAAAGCGGTTTGTCCAAACAAACTTATGTTCATGCTTTTCTTGACGGACGCGATACGATTTTTAATTCCGGAAAATATTTTATTGAAGTATTGATTAAAAAAATGGAAGAGCTTAAAACCGGCCGGTTGGCGTCGCTGAGCGGACGGTATTGGGCTATGGACCGGGACAACCATTGGGATAGGATTGAAAAAGTTTATAATATGATGACGACGGGCGAGGCCGAGCGCACGGCGATTGACCCGCTTCAAGCGATTGACGGCGCGTATGCCAATAAAAATTATGATGAAGAATTTTTGCCCACAGTCCTAACCGATAAGAACAATAAACCGATTGTCACCATCAAAGAAAATGACGCCGTGATATTTTTTAATTTTCGTCCGGACCGGGCGCGAGAACTGACCAAGGCTTTTGTTTTGCCCGAGTTTGATAAATTTACCCGCGCGCCAATTAAAAATTTATTTTTTGCCACCATGGCCGAATTTGAAAAGGACCTGCCGGTGGACAAAATAGCTTATCCGCCCGTGGTAATCATAAACGGTTTGGCGGAAATAGTCAGCCGGGCCGGGCTTAAACAATTTCACATCGCGGAAACCGAGAAATACGCTCATATCACTTTTTTCTTGAATGGTACACGCGAAGAACCATTTCCGGGAGAAGATAGAAAAATTATTCCTTCGCCCAAAGTTTCCTCATACGACCAACAGCCGGAAATGTCGGCGCGCGATGTGGCCAAAGAAACAATCAAAGCGATTGAGAGTGGAAGTTATGATTTTATTGCCGTGAATTTAGCTAATTCCGACATGGTCGGGCATACCGGTAATTTGGACGCGACCATCAAAGCTTCGGAAACGGTGGACACTTGTGTTGGGGAAATCGTGGACCATGTGTTGGCCAAAGGCGGCGCTATCGTAATTACCGCCGACCACGGCAATGGTGAAGAAATAATAAATTTGCAGACCGGTGAGATGGATAAAGAACACTCCACCAATCCCGTGCCGTTATTTGTCATCAGCGCGGATTTGCTTGGTCAAGCCGGACCGGCGGGCGACCCGCCGGAAGGGGACTTGAGCTTGATGCAACCGGTGGGAATTTTAGCCGATGTCGCCCCGACTGTTTTGAAAATGTTAGGATTAGAACAACCGCCGGAAATGTCCGGGCAGAGTTTGGTATGACGCGATGCCAATATACGAATGCATACTAATTATGCGAATAAAAAATACTCCGAGATAATCTCGGAGTATTTTAGTATGTGTTTAGATTAAATCAGAATAAGGCAAAGCATTGGTTTTAATTTTTTCCACGGCTTCATGTTCGGCGTCTCTTAATGTCAATCCGGAAATTGTAAATTGAGCCGCGAGTTTTGTCCCACGGGCTTGGAATGGGGCGGCGAGTTGCAAGGCGTCAAAGTTTTTATCCGTGGTCAGACGGCCGTGAATCAGATTAGGTTCTTTGGCGTCTTCAAATAAGACTAAAATCATTTTAGCTTCGGGAGAATTGGCAATTAGCTCGCTGACCAAATCATCTATGTCATTTTCATTGGCGCCGGAACGGGCAAAATCATCACGGGTTAAAGTCGTCCAGACCAGTCCGGACGCGCCATTGGTTTGCAAATTGGTCAAAGCGTTGCCCCACAATCTGAGTGTGGCAATGGTTTTGGTGCGATAGAGATTATGGACGATCTTTTCGCGGTCCGCGCCCAGATCCATCAGTTTGCCGGCCAAGGCCAGCGTCTGCGGGGTTACATTCGGAGTTTTAAAACTACGTGTGCGCGAGATCATACCGGTGAGAATGTCTGTCGCGGTTTCGGCATCGGAATTAAAACCCAATTGTTCAAAGGTCCGATAAACAATTTCCGAGACCGAGGTGGCGGTCAAATCCACCAAATTTAAATTGCCGAAATGTTCGTTGTTCGCGCGATTATCAATGTTCACAATCGGCGTGCGATAAAACAAATCCGTGTTGTTGAAAAACACATTGCCCAGTGATTCCAAGTCAGTCGTGCCGACAACAAAAATCAAATCATATTTGAAACCGGTTTGCAAAGTGCGCAAATCGTTTTTGTTGACTGCGCCCTGCCGGGGGGTCAGATGAATGGACAGCCAGCCATCTTTGACGTCATAACTCAGGGTATCAATTTTTGTTTTGGAGACATCTACCTTGATGGTGAATTTGTGCAGATTGGCTAGGTCCCCACGGATGTCTTTGACGCCGTTCAAAAAGGCTAAATGCGCCGGAACAGTAAAATTATCACAAATAATTTCCGCGCGTTTGTGGCGGATGGCCAAATAATTCTTGAGAGCAATGGCTGCGGCCGCGGCATCGTCATTTTTGCCCGCGCCAAAAACCACGAGCGGGTGTTCGCTCGCTTCAATCAGTTTATTTAATTGGTCGGTTATTTCTAACATATAACTGTTGATTATATCTTAATTGATGATTATTGTCAATAACCGTTTTTTGGCTGACTGTAGCCCATATTTTGGTGTTATCCCAGTATATTTATAAATTCTTGACAGATGCCGATTCCTAAAAGGTTGCTTTTTTCGCTAATTTTCATTAAAATATATGGTAATTGACTATAAAATTTTCACCATGAAAGAACTAGATAAGGCCTATGAGGCCAAAAAATACGAAGACGGCATTTATAAAAAATGGGAAGAGTCGGGTTTTTTTGTACCGGAAAATTTACCGGACACAAAAGGACGATATGTTAATATTTTGCCGCCGCCAAATGCGAACGGCGAAATGCATATTGGGCACGCTTCTGGTTATGTAGTGATGGATTTGCTCGGACGTTATCATCGTATGCAAGGGGAAAAGGTTTTGCTCTTGCCGGGTAAGGACCACGCCGGTATACAATCCCAAGTGGTATATGAAAAGAAAATTAAGAAGGAGCGTGGCATTACTCGGTACGATTTAGGGCGGGAAAAATTTTACGATGAAATCTTTGCCTTTTGTAAAGACCGCGCGCAATATATGCGCGGACAAGAAAAAAAGATTGGACTCTCTGCCGATTGGTTTCGTGAAAAATTTACCATGGATCCGGAATTAGTGAACATCGTTTTGGATACATTTGTAAAAATGTATAACGAAGTGGATGATAACGGCAATAGGATGATTTATCAAGGCGAACGGATAATCAATTGGTGTCCGCGTTGTTTTACGGCGCTCTCTGATGTGGAAGTGGAACATTCTGAACAAAAAGCGAAATTATATACTTTTAAATACGACAAAGATTTTCCGTTTTCAATTTCCACAACCAGGCCGGAAACAAAATTGGGCGACACAGCCGTGGCGGTAAATCCGAAAGATAAGCGGTATAAAAAATTTATCGGCAAAATTTTTGAGGTTGATTTTGTCGGCGTACCGCTAAAGATTAAAGTTATTGCGGATCATGAAGTTGACCAAACGTTCGGTACCGGCGCTTTGGGTGTGACCCCGGCGCATTCGGCTGTGGACTGGGAAATGGCCAGAAAAAATGATTTGCCGATAATAAAAGTTATCAATGAAAACGGGAAAATCCATGAGGGTTTTGGCAAATTTAGTGGTATGGCGGTGGGCGAGGCACGGGAAGCGATAGTTAATGAATTGCGCGAGAGCAAATTGCTGGAGCAAGAGGAAGACTACCCGAATAATTTGTCGGTTTGCGAACGTTGTAAAACGGCGATTGAACCGCTTGTGTCCAAGCAGTGGTTCGTGAATGTTGATCACGCGAATTTTTCTTTGAAAAATGCGGCGCGCAAAGCGATTGAAAATGACGAAATAAAAATCTACCCGGAAAGATTCAAAGATGTAATGTTAAATTGGATAGATAATGTTCGAGATTGGTGCATCTCGCGCCAAATTTGGTGGGGGCCGAGAATCCCGATATGGTACAAAGGCGAAGAAATAGTTGCGTCGGTTGATTCACCGGGTGAAGGTTGGGAACAAGACCCGAGCACGCTTGATACATGGTTTTCTTCGGGGCAATGGGCGTATTCCACTTTGGGTTTTCCGAATGGAAACGATTTTAAAGAGTTTTATCCGAGCGATGTGATGGTGATGGGGCGCGACATCTTGCCGTTTTGGGCATTTCGTATGATTATCATGAGTTTGTATCGCACCGGACAAGTACCATTTAAAAATTTATATTTTACCGGTTTGATCCGCGATGAAAAAGGCCAGAAGATGAGCAAATCAAAAGGCAACGGCATTGATCCAAAAGATGTAATTGATAAATACGGCACCGATGCCGTGCGCCTCTCGCTTTTGATTGGAAATTCTCCAGGCAATGATTTGAATTTAAGCGAACAAAAAATTGCCGGCTTCAGAAATTTCACGAACAAACTTTGGAACATTTCGCGCTTCATGCTTTTGAATATTGAGAATCCAAAAGAAGATATTGCCAAACCAGTTCCAGCAACTGATTTTGATAGGTGGATATTAGTGGAATTAGATATTTTAACAGCACGCATTGATGACTCGGTAAAAAATTATAATTTATCCTGTGCTGGGGAATCTTTGCGCCTTTTTACATGGAGCATACTGGCGGATTGGTATTTGGAGGCCGCTAAAATAGAAAAAGACAAAAGCGAAATTTTGAATTATGTTTTGAATACGATTTTAAAATTATGGCATCCATTCATGCCGTTTGTGACAGAGGCTATTTGGCAGCATATTTATGGGGAAAACGAACTTTTAATGGTTAATCACTTACCAAAAAGTCCTGTTGTTGCCAGAAATATTTATAAGGATGGTGAGGTGGTTGCGTATAATTGGGAATATCCGAATAAACGCGACCAAAAGGAAGCGGGCGAGTTAAAGAATAACATTGGCAAATTGCAGGACATCGTCGGTACTATTCGTGTATTTAGGGCAAATGTAAATATAGAATCCGGTAAAAAAATAGATGTTTTTATTAGCGCCGGTGACCATGTGGAATTTCTAAAACGAAATGCAGAAATTATTAAAGGTTTGCGAACGGGGATTGGCGAATTAGTAATTGGAAAAGAAATTGAAAAACCGGAGAATACAGTACGTCTTTATGTGGAGGGCGTAGGGGTCTTTGTTGATACGGGTAATGCAGTCGATAACGCGCAACGAAGAGCGAAGGTTGAAAAAGAGATTGCCATGAAAGAGCCATATATAAGGCAACTTGAACACAAATTATCAAATGAAGAATTTAAGAAGAACGCCCCCCCGGAGGTGGTTATAGGAGAGATGCGTAAATTAAACAATGCAAATGATGAGTTGGACCAGCTAAAAACCGAACTAAATTATTTGAAAAATGTATGAAAATAAATACCGATGCAACAAAAGTAAATGAACTCCTGACCCGCGGCGTGGAAAACGTTTATCCCACGCGCGAGTTTTTGGAAAAGCGTTTAAAGTCGGGTGAGCAGCTATCACTGTATTGCGGTTATGATCCAACCGCGCCAAGTTTGCATATCGGCCACGCCATTACCATGATGAAACTACGCCAGTTTCAGGATTTAGGGCATCGAGTGATTATGCTCATCGGCGATTTTACCGGTCTGATCGGCGACCCGACTGATAAAACCGCGACGCGCAAACAGCAGACTCGCGAGGAAGTAGAAAAGAATTTTGCCGGTTGGAAAAAGCAAGCCGCTTCAATTTTGGATTTTGACGGAGATAATCCGGTGGAAATAAAATACAATAGCGAATGGCATAAAAAATTATCTTTTGAGGATGTGTTAAATTTGTCATCGCATTTTACGGTTCAGCGTATGCTGGAGCGGGACATGTTTGAAAAGAGGGTGGCATTTCATTTTCTTTGCCCCATGGGACATGAGCAAGATATCAAAGAAATCGTTGATGTAAAAACATGGTTGCATAAAGGAAATTTTGGATCGACGATAAAATTTAGACAAGATATTGATTGGGTTTTGTGTAATGCCTGTAAAAAGAAGTATGACCTTAACGATCTTCAATATATTCCGCCCAAGCCGATTTATGTACATGAATTTATGTACCCGCTCTTGCAGGGTTATGATTCGGTGGCCATGGATGTGGACGGAGAAATCGGAGGCAATGACCAGACGTTTAACATGCTCGCCGGACGCGATTTGATGAAAGATCTAAAGAATAAAGAAAAGTTTGTGTTGACGACCAAACTCCTCGCCGATACCGGCGGTAAAAAAATGAGTAAGAGCGAGGGTAATGCCATATTTCTCACCGATACACCCGAGGAAATTTTTGGCAAAGTAATGAGTTGGACCGATGGTATGATTGCCATAGGTTTTGAACTATGTACTTGGTTGCCGATGGATGAAATTAAAAAAATTATTAAAGAGAATGATAATCCACGCGACCAAAAAGTTCGCTTGGCTTATGAAGTGGTAAAAACATTTACCAATGAAAAATCCGCTGACTCGGCCAAGGAAAATTTCATCAATCAGTTTTCCAAAAAAGAAATTCCCGAGGATATGCCCGAGGTGAAAGCCGACAATGTTATTGACGCGCTGATTGGCGCGAAGATTTGCAAAAGTAAATCCGAAGCGCGCCAGGTGATTGACCAGGGCGGGGTAAAAATTAACGAGAAAAAAGTGGAAGCCGGCGATTATACGGCCGAGGTAAAATCCGGCGATATTGTGCAAAAGGGGAGCCGGTGGTTCGCACGAATTAAATAGTGCGATGCCAATATACGAATGCATACGAATTATACAAATATGATAAAGAGTTCAATTGAAAAAATATTACAGTCCGTTGGTATTACCGGCGAGATAAACTTATCCCTTCCGCCCAAAGTGGAAATGGGGGATTTGGCATTCGCGTGTTTTGACTTAGCCAAAGCCAAGGGAATGAATCCAGCTGAATTTGCCAAAGAGTTGGCAGATAAAATAAAACCACTTGGCATCGTGTCGCGCGTACAGGCGTTTGGCCCATATGTAAACTTTTTTCTTGATTCGGGAAAAGTATCCGGTTTGATTATCGCGGAAGTCTTGAAAAATAAGAATAAATTTGGCGCTAATAAAACCGGCGCGGGCAAGTCTGTACTTCTGGAATATCCGTCCAACAATACTCACAAAGAATTGCACGTCGGGCATTTGCGCAATATTTGCATTGGTAATTCCTTGACGAAATTATTTGTCTTGAACGGCTACAAAGCGATTCCAATAAATTACGTGAATGATTTTGGCGCGCATGTGGCCAAATGTTTGTGGGGTATGCAAAAATTTCACGCCAAGGAAAATTCACCCAAGGACAAACAAAAATGGCTGGGCGAGATTTATGCCGAATCGGCGCGCTATTTGAAAGACCACCCGGAGGCCAAGGATGAAGTGGCACAAATTCAATTGCAATTGGAAAAGAAAGATAAAAAGATTTGGGCGCTCTATACCAAGACCAGAAAATGGAGTTTGGACGCATTTGCCAAAGTGTTTAAAGAATTGGGGGTAACTCATAAAAAAACATTTTTTGAACAAGATATAAAAAATATCGGACAAAAAGTCGTGGATGAACTTTTGAAAAAAGGCATTGCCAAAGTGGGCGAGGGTGGGGCGATTATCGTGGATTTGTCGCCGTATAATTTGGATATTGGTTTGCTTCGCAAGAGTAATGGCGCCGGACTTTATCTTACGGCTGATTTGGGTTTGGCTCTGGCAAAAAACAAAGCTTATCCAAAGATTTCAGAAAGCATCCACATTACCGCCAGTGAACAAAATTTTTATTTTCAGCAGTTGTTCAAAATTTTGGCCTTGGCCGGATATAATTTCAAGATGACGCATATTGGTTATGGTTTGGTCAATTTACCAACCGGCAAGATGTCTTCGCGCGAGGGGACGGCTGTTCTTTATGAAGATGTGTTTGATTCGGTTTATGAAAGAACTCTAAACGAAACAAAATCCCGCCACGCTGATTGGACGAATACTAAAATTACTCAAACCGCTCGCGCGCTCGCTTATGCCGCCATCAAATTTGATTTCCTCAAACACGAATCATCCAAAGTGATTGTTTTTGACCCCAAGGACGCGGTTTCATTTGACGGTTTTACCGGTCCGTATGTGCTTTATTCTCTCGCCCGCATGAACAGTATATTATCCAAGGCAAAGAAGACGAAAGTTGGCATAAATTATTCAGCGCTAACAGAGCCGGAAGAAAAAGCGCTTACTTTGTTTTTAGCTGAGTTTATGTTCGCGGTTAATAAAGCCTTTGCCAATTACAATCCATCGGTCATTACCAAATACGCTTTTGATTTAGCGAAACTTTACAATGAATTTTACAACAAACATAGCGTGCTTCAAGCCGCGAACAAGGAAATTGTTCAGGCTCGCCTCGCTCTTACACTCGCGGTAAAAGTTGTTTTGGAAAACGCGTTGGATATTTTATCTATCAAACCGGTCGCGGAAATGTAAAATTAACGTGGAAATCTTTATCCACACTTCAATTTTTTTATAAAAAGGTGTATTATATCCGTGTTAACAATAATTTATAATATATGATTTTTAGAAGACAAAATCAAACCGCTGAACCGATTGAAGAGATGGAAGAACAAATTGAAGAGCAACCGGTCCAGTCCGAAGATAATGTGGATACTGTAGTCGGACCATCGGTAAATGTGGAAGGCGATTTTGCGTCAGAAGGTAATATCGTGGTCAAGGGTACTGTCACCGGCAGTGTGCACACGAGCAAGAATTTATTGGTGGAACAGGGTGCAAAAATCGTGGCCAATGTCCGTGCCGGCAGCGCCACTATCGCCGGCGAAGTGCGCGGTAATATGAAAATCAAAGATTATTTGGAGCTCGCTTCTACAGCGCGCGTAGTCGGGGATATTGAAGTCAAGACGATTGTCATGGAAGCCGGCGCTTTAATTTTTGGCAAGGTGGCTATGCCCGGTCTGGAGGCGGCCGAAACGCGCTCGCGCGGACGTTCGCGAAAGAATGAGGAAGTAATTGATTCCCAAGATGAATAAAAGGGGGCGAGATTTATGTATGTTTACCTTTACGACAATTTCCTAAACAATCGGAAATATAATTCCATCCTCAAACAGATTGAAGTTCGTTTGGTTGAATTCGGCATTGCCGGTAAAATTCTTCGTCTAAATAATTACATTGACGCAAAGCCGATTATTGATGATGAAATAAAACGCGGAGCGAAAAATATCATCATCGTGGGAAACGACCGTACTTTCGGTCATATTTTATCCCGGGGCGCCACCTGTGATTGTGTTTTTGGTTTTCTGCCCATTGGTCCGGATAATGATATTGCCGATGTACTCGGCATCCCCGAGGGCATTGACGCGGCCGATGTTTTGGCTCGCCGGCGCAAACAAAAACTGGATGTCGGTTGGTTCAATAATCGTTTTTTTGTTTCGCAACTGCATGTGCCGCCGGCCAAGGTTCGCGTCATTTATGATGAGAAATTCCAAGTGTCAACACCGTTCAAAATGGAAGTAGTGGTATGTAATTTCCAGCCTTTTTATTGGAAAAGGAGCAATAAGGATAAAGAAGAATTTGTGGTTCACCCCCAGGACGATAAACTGGAGGCATTTCTCAGGCCATTGACAAAGACGGGCTGGTTCGGGTATAAATATGAGGACCCGAGTATTTTTCCGTTTGAGGAAATGGAAGTGATCGGGGAAGACGGCCCGTTTGTGGTGGAGGCGGATGGTAAATCCACTAAAGAAGTTAAAGTGAAAATCAGATTGGCCAAGGACAAAATTGACATGATTGTGGGGAGGGATAGAAAATTTTAACGCGCGGGTGGCGAAACTGGTAGACGCGCTACTTTGAGGTGGTAGTGGACGCAAGTCCTTGGAGGTTCAAATCCTCTCCCGCGCACAAAAAAATTACTCCGCATTTACGGAGTAATTTTTTTTGTCTCTGTTTTTGTGATATAATAAACACACTATGCAACAAAAACCACTTTCCATCGTTTTGCACCAAGGCGTGTACAAGAAAACCGCCACTACGAGCGAGGCCGTATTCATTATCACCGGCATGACCATTGGGGCGGGTATTTTGGGCCTGCCCTATGTAATAGCCCGTTCAGGCCTCGCTGTGGGGCTTGTTTTGGTCGTTTTATGGGGTTTGGTCATGTTACTCCTCAATCTTATGCTGGGTGAGGTTGCCGTGCGTACACAGGGCAATTTTCAGCTTCCGGGTTTTGCCGGTAAATACCTCGGCGGGTGGGCAAAGAATTTTCTGGGTATAATTATCGTCTTTAGCGGGTTTGGTTCGCTCTTGGCATATCTCATTGGCGAGGGTCAAGCGTTGGCGGAAATTTTTGGCGGTCCGGCCATGTGGTGGAGTATTTTCTTTTGGTCAATTGGAAGTTTTTTTATTTGGCGCGGTTTGCAAACCGTAAAAACTTTGGAAAGAGTTTTGAGTTTAGTCGTAATCATTTTAATTTTGGGTTTATCATTATTTTTACTTCCGAAAATGAGTTCGGCCAATCTGCATCATTTTGATTTGGCTAATTTCTTTTTGCCGTTTGGTGTAATCTTATTTGCCTTGCACGCGACGCCGTCCATCGCCGAAGCGCACGCGCTTTTGCCCGGTTCGGAAAAACGTTTTAAAAAAGCGATTATTATCGGTACTCTGATTCCGGTTGCGGTTTATGTAATTTTTTCTTTAGCCGTGGTCGGATATTTTGGTTTGAATACGTCCGAGCTTGCCACTGTTGGATTTGGACATGCGTTTGGTCCGGCGTTTTCCATCATTGCCAATGTGTTTGCAGTGCTGGCTATGGCCACGTGTTTTATGGGTATGGGCATAGCTCTGAAGCAAACCCTGATTTGGGATCATAAAATAAGCCGGCATTTGGCTGAGTTTATCGTGGTGATTGTACCGATATTATTATTTCTTTTCGGCTTCCGAAGCTTTGTGGAAGTTCTGGATGTAGTTGGAGGATTATTTATCGGTCTGGAGTCGCTCATGATTGTTTTAATCTGTTACATGGCGCGGCGGAAAGGGGATTTGGATGCGTCGCGCTACGGCCTCAAACATTTTTGGCTCATGGCCGCGCCGGTGATTGTATTTTTTCTCGCGGCGACGATTTATTCGGCTTTGCGAATATTCTAATAAATAAAAAACAGCCCGGAATGCCGAGGCTGTTTTTTATTTCGTTAATTTGTGACTTTCGCCGATGCAGCCGAGCCTTGGTCCTCGTCCAAAAGTTCATTGGTGACAGCCCCATTCGTCAAAGATAGTTGCTTGCCCACCACATCGTCCTCGGCCGTGAAAGAAGCAGACTTTACCAATTGAATTATCTTACCGAGTTGAGAAGCGTTCGGAGTCACCGCCACTTCAAAATATAAACCGATTTTCCCATTGGCCGGCGCCAGATTATAATTCCAGTTGATAGCGCCGGCATCAGACGTAATTTGCGTACCGAGTGTGACGCTTTCTTTGCCGGTAAATTCCACGCCGTCAGCGAGAACGGCCGAGAAATTATTTTTGGCAATGGCATTGATGCTGTTTTGTATTTCCACAAAAATCCAGTATTTGGTGGTCTCGCCCACGGTCGGGGGCAGAGGCCCGCGCCCCAGCTGATCGCCATCGGGCGTGTAATAAACCGGCTTGATTACCCACGAGATTTGCGTGGCTAAGGGCAAACGAATCACATCCGCGCTCTCAGTGGTTAATTTTTGCCCCGGCATGTCCGGCAGTTCGGCCTCGGTTTTCATCTTGATTTCCATTTGCGAGGCATTATCCGTGGTAAAAAAAGATTTGAGTTTTAATTTAATTTCAAATTCATCCGACGCGCCGGCCGTGCCATTGCCCAGAGTGGTGCGAGTTTTTTTGTCCGCGACAAGCGTCTGGCCATCAACTGTTAAGTTATTTTCGCGGGCCGTGGCCGCGAGGTCAACCGTACCCGGGGTGGGAGTAATAATTATCCGAACGTTGTTCAACTTATATTCACTCGCGTTATGCCAATATATTCGGAGCGGTATAGTACTGTTCGCGTCAGCATAGGCGCCTGTGTAATTTGACTGCAAACCAGCTTCAACTTTTGGATAAATCACATTTAATTTTTTTTCCAATGTGAGCAAGCTGAAGGTTGAATTGTTTATGAGAATATTAAAATTAAATTTTTGCATTGATTCTCCGGACGCGGTCGGGGAAGTGACAACGCCGGCAATGGCTTTGGTTTCACCCGGTTCAAGAGAAATGCCGTTCAAAAGTTTGCCGCTGGCAAAATTTTTGGATTGTTCCGGTGAAATGGTAATGTTTCCCAAACGAGTTTGCCCGATATTTTTCAGGGTGAGAGTGGCGGGAATTTCTCGTCCCGGGAAGGTAGATGTGGGCAGGTTGATATCGGCTTGTAAGATTGAACCAATAGTCTTGATCATAGCTGCGCCGATTTTTTGTTCGGCGGATGATTTGTTTTCGGGTTTGTAGGTGAGGTAGGCGATAACTTTTTGGTCAATATTTGACTCGGCAAAAAGCGTGCCCTGAATTTCCAATTGGCCGGTGGCCCCGGGTTTAATTTCACCGATATCGGTCGTAAAATTTTCCGACAAAGTTGCTGTTGGAGTTTTTGCGCGGTCAATTACAAATCCGCTCGGCAGGTGAACGGCGAGAATGGTATTATTCAAAATCTGTTTGCTTCGGTTGGTATATTCTAATTTTATTGTGACCGGGTTACCGCTTAAAATTCGTTCGTTGCCAAAGGTAAAATTTAAATCAATCAGATCTGTGATGGTCGGTTTCCAAAAAAAGAAAAACAACGAAGCGCCCAGCAAAACAATTGCGGACGCGAGCAGTATTAAATCAAAAGCAAAGAGTTTTTTCGCGTGATGATAAATCCCGTGATAGCGAGTGTGATAGTGGTGTTTGAGAAATTTAAGCATAGTGCTTCTATTATACCAAAAGCGACAAAAAACCGCCATGCGCTTATGACGGTTTTTGAGTATGTTTGGCGTTAGCTTTTTTAAGCGATTTCGGGTTGGGGGAGTAGAGTGGGTTTTTTATTTTCCACTTTTCCACATATTGCCCGATTCCCCGGCTGGCCATTTTATGTTTGATGGTGGTGTGTTTTTGCGACCACTTGACCAAGCTTTCAAAATTGATTTTGTAGCGTCCGGCCACGACCGCATAGGTGATTTCTTGAGAAGCGATTGCGCGGCGAACGGTCTGAGAATTTACTCCAAACAACTTCGCGGCTTCTGAAACAGAAAGTCGTATCATTTCACCCGGTTCCTTATTAGATTGAAAAACCATATTTGTATAGAGTTGTATATACAAATTATAGCAAGTTTTGTATTTTTGTCAATACCTGCAGTGTATGCGGTTGCCATGCAATAATATGTTGGCCGTGATTGTATTATCTAACCGCTCACTACATTATATACTTGTTTATCAGGTATTTGTATATACTACTCTATACAAATATATCTAGATTTAGCTTATCTTAGCCAATACGGTATGTATTGCTAATAGCAAGTTTGTATAGATAAGTATATACAAAGTTATGTATTTAATGAATAGTATGGTCGATGTTTGTTCTGTCCTTTGGTAATGGATGGAGGCGCGACACGTTCGCATGATTTGTTTGCATTCGACAGGTAGGCATATTTGCATCGCATTAGATATATTTGACACCCCTTCATAATTTTGATAAAATGCACTCTATGCTTTATATATGTGACCGTGAGTTTTGCGGTCTTTTTATAAAGGGCAGGTGTAACATTTTTCCATAATCTACGTCTACTAAGATGTCGGGAAAAATAACAGAAAAATTACTGTTGTACCGATTACAGACCAAACAGGATCCGGACGCATTTGCCGAACTCTATGATCTGTACGTAAAACGAATTTATCGGTTCGTTTTTTTTAAGGTATCCGGACACGAGGAAGCCGAGGATATTACGTCCGATGTTTTTCTCCGAGTTTGGAATTACATTGCCGAGGGCAAAGACATAAAAAGTTTTAGCGGACTTTTGTATCGCACGGCGAGAAATTGCATCATTGATTTGTATCGTTCAAAATCATACCAAGCGAATCCGCTTTCCATATCCGAACTTCCAGAAGGAATTGAGCCGAGCGACTTGGGAGTGGCGGCCGATAAAATTACGGCCGGAGCCGATGCCGGTAAAATCATCGCTTCCATAAAAAGATTAAAACAAGAATATCAAGAAGTGCTTACTTTGAAATATGTTGACGAATTGTCCGTGGAAGAAATTTCCGAAATCACGGGCAAAGGAAAAATTTCGGTGCGGGTCACTCTGCATCGCGCGCTGAAGCGTTTGAAAATTATAATAGATACGAAGGTGTAAAAAAGTATGGCGAATAAATTGATCGGACAACTTAAAGATTTGAAACGTTCTGATGTGTCACCGAGACCCGAGTGGTTAAAATCCAGTCGGGCGCGCTTGCTGTCTCAGATCAAAAATACCGTGCCGACTGAAGAATTGGGTGTGTTGGATAATTTATGGTTTGGTTTGTCAATTTTAATGCCGCAAAAATTTGTTTTTAATTTTGTCCGTCCTCTGGCCGTACTACTTATAGTGGCTCTCGTCGGCACGAGCGGTTGGATTGCCACCGTGGACGCGGCTTATGAAGCTGTTCCGGGCGACTGGCTGTATCCGGCCAAACGCGCGGTGGAAAAAACTCAAATTACCACGGCGGTAATTATGGGCGCCAAGAACACTGAGACAAAATTGCATTCGGAATTTGCCAAACGCCGAGCCACGGAAATAAAATCCGTGATGAAAAGCGATATGACAGATAAAAACGAAAAAGTGACCACTGCGGTGTCTGATTTAAAAAATGAAATCAAATCAGTCAGCGATAATTTGGATGAATTAAAATCCAATGGCACGCAAGGCACGGCCGAGACTGCCAAAGCGGTGCAAAGCAATGCCGAGCAAATTAAAGTTGTGTTGACGGAGATTAAAGATGATTTGAATACCGGCACCTCAACTTTGGAAACAAAAGTAATGGCCAAAGAAATCGGCGAGGCCAAGGATTTAACCAAAGACGCCAATATAAAGGTGGTGGAAGTTTTGATTGCCAAACATTTGGATGGTGATGTCACTAAAGAAGAAGTGACGGCGGCCATTGACAAGACCATGCAAAGCGCGGTGGACGAAGCCAATGTCACCCAGCAAAATGTGCAAAATATGAACACGGCCGTGACTGCGGCCGGAGCTGTGCCGGGTGTGACCGTGTCATCCAGTCCATCAACCGAAACGATTGGTAGTGTGGCCTCAACCACTGGTGCGGCTGCGGTGAAGACTCATGAAGCGGCGGCCGAACTCGGCAAACAAGTGACTGAAATTAAAAGCTTGGTGGAGAGTGGAAATTTGACCGATGCGGTTAATATAATGAAACAAGCCAATGAAACCAGCAAAGAAATGGATAAATTGCAGGATACCACTTTAGTCGCGGCCCAGACTGTTTTGCCGACTCCGGTGGTAAACGAAGTAAAAAATTCCACCACAGAAGTGGCGCAAACCATCGGAGCGTCAACTACGATTCAAGTGATTGTGTCCAGCACAACCCAAGCGACTGAGCCGGGTAAATTGCCGGTGACTGTTATTGTCACCACCACGCCGGCGTCATCCAGTCCGAGCGCGACAGTGTCAAGTACGACGAAGAAATAATAAATTGTTCCTCGTTTTTTCTGAATAAAAAATTTGTTCAGAAAAAAGAGAGAGTAATTTGTTTATTAGGTCTTTGTAAAGGTCGAGGGATCATGAGATCTCACCTAGATCTCTGTGTAGCGGGGACGCGCGGTTCCGACTATTTCTTTAGAAATAATCCGGACTGTGCGAAAACCGCTTAGCCCGTTTTCCGTTGACGTTAGTCCGCCAGCCGGTGGACTGATGCGCATCGGGCTCGGGTATATAATATTTATTATGTACAACGTTATTAAGAAAGCTTTAACCTTCAGCGTTGTTGCCTCTACCATGTTATGGTCTGTTGGTATCGCCGCTTTGATCCCGTCTGTGGCTCAAGGTGCGACCTGCCCGACTTTAGCTGCTGGCGACATGATCAAAGTGACCGGTAAAGCGGCCATCTATGCTCTTCGCAACGATCTGAAAGTTGTGTATTTCCCGTCAGGTGACGAGTTCAAGTCTTGGAGGCCGACCTATGGTGGTTACATCTCCATCACTCAAGATTGCTTTGATTCCTTGTCGGTTCCGAGCAACTATCCGGCCGCGGTTGGCTTCCACCCGGGTTCTTACCTGGTGAAGAGACCGTCTTCGGACCAGTTGTATGTTGTTGAACCGAACAACACCTTAGCTAAAATCACCAGCGCTCTCGCGACCACTTTGTATGGCACTTCTGCCTACTCTGATGGCGTTGGCGCCAAAGTGATGACGATCAGCGATGTGTTCTGGCCGCATTATGTTAACCGCGGTACAGATATCACCACTGCCGTTGCCCACCCGGGTATGCTTTTCAAAGTCGACTCCACAACATACTATGTTGATGAAGACGGCAAACTTCGCGAGGTTACCGATGCCGGTTTCACCGCGAACAACTTCCAAAAGAAATTTGTCCGCACCCTTACGTCTACCGCTATTGCCGGTTTGACCGCTGGTACTGCTATCAGCGCTGAAATCGCGTCAGTCACGGACAAGACACAGAGCGGTGGTATCACTACGACAACTGCAGCGGGCACTTTGACCGTGGCTTTGTCTTCCGCCACTCCGGGCGCTTTAAGCGTTCCGCAGAATGGCACTCGCGTTCCGTTTACCAATGTCGTTTTGACTGCCGGTTCGGATAACGCGATCAATGTTGATGCTATCACTGTGAAGAGAACAGGTTTAAGTGATTATTCATATTTTGCCGGAACAGCTGGCAGTGTTTGGGCGGAAAAAGATGGTGTTCGCGTCACTTCTCAGTCTGATATGAACAGCTCTGATGAAGTGAACCTGACCTTCTCTCCGATCCTCAACATCCCGGCCGGCACTTCCGTCACCTTGGAAATCGTCGCCTCTTTGAACAGCGCTGCTGGTAACGGCGCCCTCGGCATTGCTTCCGCTTCTGCGGTGTCTGCCGGTGGTGTGACTGTTGCCGGTTCTTTCCCTGTGACCGGTAACTTGATGTCCTTCACCAGTTATAATGTGGCGACCGCTTCGGTTGATTATGATACCGCCACTCGTACTCCGAAGGTTGGTGACACAGCTGCTGAAATCTCCTCTTTTGGAGTGACGCAGACTGCCACTTACTCCAAGGATGTCATCTTCAAATCCATCATGTTGAAGAATTCCGGTGTTGAAGATTTGGCCACCTCTTTGTCCAATGTTTATTTGGAAAAAGCCGGCGCCCAAGTTTCTTCATACGGCACAATCAACGGTCGTTATATTACTTTCGTTTTGAATGGCGGCGGTCTCTTGATTGAAAAGGGAGACAGCCTTACCTTCAAGGTAAAAGGTGATATCATGGCCAAGGAAAATGCTTCAACCCCGAGCTTTACTTTCTATGTAAACAAGGTTGAAGACGTCAACATCGTTGAGAAATCAACCGGTTTTGGCGCCGCTGTCACCAAAGACGCGGATACCAACAATGTCGACATCACTTCCGGCGCGCTTTCTATCACTAAGAAAAGCACCCAGCCGTCTGATGCTGATGTCACCAAGGGTACCAGCGATACTGTTTCATTGCTCGCGAATATCCGCGCCGATGAAGCCATCTCTGCCGATGGTATTAAAGTTGGTTGGGAAGGTACTTATGTATCCACTTCCTTCCAAAATGCCAAAGTGTACTTGAACAGTCATTTGCTCGGTACATTTGATCCGACGGACGAATCAGACACCAACTACGAAATTGAGACTTCTGTCAACTTTAATAAAGGCGACAATGAGCTCAAAATTATGGTTGGCGTCAAATCCACCGCCACTTCCAGCGCCAACATCAAATTTAAAGTGGTTGGTACTGAGTTTGTGAACGGTGAGTCCCCGGAATACGTTTCCTCCGGCAATTCCGTTGATTCCGACGATGTGAACGGCAGCCCGGTCGGTGCGATTATCACCGTGGCCGGCGCTGGTTTGACCATCGCGCGCAATGACGGTTATGCCGCGGATCGCAGCATTGTCCAGGGCACAACTGATGTTTCCCTCGGCAAATTCAATGTCAAAGCCACGAGCGATACAGTGACCCTCACTTCTATCGAAGTCGCGGCCAACAGCGGTACCGGCACCAAGGTGTCTGATTCCTCTGTCTTTGACATGAAACTTATGGTTGACGGCGTCCAGGTTGGTACCACTCGAGATTTCAACTCCTCTGGTGCTTCCTTCTCTGGTCTCAATGTCTCCATTGCCAAGGATGCCATCAAATCAGTGGAAGTTGTTGCTTCCTTTGACACGATGTCCACCGGCTCCATCAAGACCGTCCTCTCCTTTAACGGCCAAGACAGCAATGGTAAGACGACCGGCTTGACCGGCCTTACTGGAACCACTGTCAACAACGTCGTTATCGCCGCGGGCGTTTTGACTGCCACTGCCGGTACCGATACTGCAGATAAATCCATCCTCCTCGCCAAGTCCGGTGTTGAATATTCTGTTGCGACCTTCAAATTGACTTCGCAATATGATTCCTCCAACATCACCGAAATGACTATCGTCAATTCGTCCACTTTGGCTTCGGATGCGAGAATCTCTTCCGTCAAACTTTATGACGGCAGCACATTGTTGGGTACAGATTTTGTGATGAGTAACTCCACCACAATTTCATTGGACACCAACAGCCTGATCGTTCCGGCCAATGGCTACAAGAACGTGACCGTGAAGGTCGTCTTGAACACCATTGATGATGTCACCCAGAGCAGCAGCACCTTCCGCGCCAACTTGACTCAAATCAAGTACAAGGGCTCGGCTGGTTCAGAACTCACCAAGTCTACAGATTTGTATGGCAATGTCATGCAAATCCGCAAGACCAGACCGGTGTTTGCCAATGTTTCTCTTGGCTCATCCGGCCTTGGCGCCGCTGAAGAAGAAGTGCTCAAGTTCACTGTCACTGCCGATTCCAACGAAGAAGTCGTGATCACCAGCTTGACATTTACTGAAGAGGGCTCTGTCACATCTTCGGTGTCAAACTTCAAACTGTATGTTGACGATTCGGAAAAGGCCTCGGTCACCAGTGGTGTTCCGACCTTCACCGGATTGACCAATGTGTCAGTTGCGGCTGGTCAAACCAGAACGTTCTCTGTCCGCGCCAACACCACTGGTGTTGCCGTCGACAAGACGTATGGCATCAGTTTGGAGAAAACCACAGTTGGTAATGTTACTTGGGCCGAATACTTTGTCGGCGGTAACAATCCGGGTGATGCTGAGTACCTCAACACCTTCCCGATGTCCAACTCCAAGAAATACTAATCTTTGATTAGTGTGATTGGCAGAGTGTAAAAACTCTGAATCAAAATCCCCGCCGAAAGGCGGGGATTTTGATTTTGGTCATTTGAATAGTTATGCCACTTTCGTACCGTCAGGCGTATCCATTACCGTATAGCCGAGTTTGATTAAACGGTCGCGCAGTTCATCGCTTTTCTTCCAATCCTTGGCCGTGCGAGCTGTATCGCGCTCAGTCAAAAGTTTATGCACACTGTCGGGAATTTTGGCTTCCAAACATTCTTTGATTTTTAGTCCGAGAATTTTGTCCCAAGCGATTAAAGTTTTTTGACTGATTCTTTTATTTTTTATTGCCTCCCACATTAGCGCAATGGCATTGGGTGTGTCCAAATCATCATTGATCGCCGCTATGAATTTATCTTTGATTTTTTCTTCCTCGGCCACGGCATGACGAGAGACTGAAGCCCTCTTGGGTAATTCGCGGGCGATGGCACAGAGATGCTTCAATCCGCTTTGCGCCGCCGTAAGCGCCTCCCAACTAAAAGATAATTGTTTGCGATAATGAGTTTGTAAAATAAAATAACGATAGGCGATAGGGTCAACATTTTTTTCTTTGATCGTGTCTATGGTGACAAAATTTCCCAGCGATTTGCTCATTTTGTCCTCGCCCATGTTTAGAAATTCATTGTGCATCCAATAATGCGCCGGTATTACTCCTTCGGCCGCTTCGGTTTGGGCAATTTCATTGGTGTGGTGCACGGGGATATGGTCAATACCACCGGTATGGATATCAAAAGGAATGCCAAGGTATTTGGCGGACATGGCCGAACATTCAATATGCCAGCCCGGGAAACCTTTGCCCCACGGGCTGTCCCATTCCATTTGGCGCTGAGCCAAAACCGGAGAAAATTTCCATAAGGCAAAATCTGAAGCATGGTGTTTGCCACCCATGGCCACGCGGGCGCCGGCGCGGAGTTCCTGTTTGTCTAAACGCGCCAATCGGCCATAGCCGGCCAATTTTTTGGTGTCAAAATATATTCCATCCAAAGTGGTATAAGTAAACCCCTTTCGTTCCAATTTTTTTATTAAATTGATTTGCTCCTTGATGTGGTCGGTGGCTCGGCAAACGACTTCCGGTTCTTTGATATTCAAGTCGTTTAAATTTGCCATGAAGGCTTTGGTATAATATTTGGCAATGTCCCAGGCGGTTTTTTTTTCGCGAGCCGCGCCTTTTTCCATTTTATCATCGCCTTCATCACCATCGCCGGTCAAATGCCCAACGTCGGTGATATTCATCACGTGTTTGACTTTAAAGCCATCGGCCTTTAATGTCCGATGCAAAATATCCCAAGTAATGTATGAGCGCAAATTGCCGATATGCGCGTAGTCGTAAACAGTCGGACCGCAAGCATAAATGCCGACCTTGCCCTCGTGAATCGGGACAAAATCCTCAATTTTACGCGACATGGTATTGTAGAGGCGGAGAGTCATATATTTGTGTATATATATTAGCTGAAACCTCGTCATATTTCAAGAGTGGGGGAGGTATGGTATAATAAGTTCATAAAGTTATAAAGTTCAAAGTTCGTAAAGTCCTCGCGACTCAGTGACTTTATAACTTTATAACTTTATGAACTTTATAAACTTCGTTTATGTTTTCCAAACCCAAAGGCTTTATCGGCGTTGACCTTGGCGCCGGCGGAGTCAAAATTGTTGAATTGCGCGAAGAAAAAAAGCGTCCGGTTTTGTATACCTATGCCCTGACTTCAGAGTCTCAGGATGTGCATCAGCTGTTGGCCGAAACCCGGGAAAAACTTTTGGCGCCGGAAGCTGTGCAGATTGAACAAAAGCAAAATATCCGCGGAGATAAAAAGGCCGCGCCCATGGTTGACGCATCTGACGCCAGAGTACAAAAATACGCTGACACGCTTCATGCCGCCTGTGTCGCGGCCAAAACTTCATCCAAAATCGCGGTCGGAAGTTTGCCCGTGTCCGCGGTGTTTCATTCTATTGTCACCATGCCGGCGGTTGATGCCAAAGAATTTTTGGGCATTCTCAAGGCTGAAGTGAAAAAATTATTGCCTTATTCCATTGACGACATGGTTTTGGACTATCAGGTGTTGGAATCATTTTCCACGGATAAGGTCAAAAAAATAATGGTTAGCGCCGTGCCCAAAGCCATCGTGGAATTTTATTCAAAAGTTTTCCGCCGGGCCGGTTTGACCTTGGAATCATTAGAGCCGGAATCAATGGCCTTGTCGCGCTCGCTCATCGGCCGGGACCGCGCCGTCACCATGCTGATTGATATGGGCGCCGAGCGGACAAACTTTTTTATAATTGATGAAGCCATCCCGATTACCAATCATTCTATTGAATCAGGTGGTAATAAAATCAATCGCTTGATGATGTCCACACTCGGGGTTGAAGAATCCGAGGTGCCACAAATCAAACACGACCTGTATCAGCGTTCGCTTGCGGGCAACGGCACAATTGACCGTAAAACATTTATTGATTTGCTTATGCCGGTCATTGATCCGATTGTCAAACAAATTGAATACAGCTTTGGCGTTTATTTTAACCAAACGGGCAACGAACAAAAGAAGCCCGAGAAAATTATTTTGACCGGCGGTGCGGCCATGGTGCCATATCTGGCGGAATATTTGGCTGATTATTTTAAAATTAAATGTTATTTGGGCGACCCGTGGGCGAGAGTAGTACATCAGGACAAATTACAACCGTTATTAAATGAGATCGGGCCGAGAATGTCTATTGCGATTGGTTTGGCGCTCAAGAATTTATAATATGTTAAAGAAAATTCATCAATCCGGTAAAATCCAAAGCGTCCTTCTGGTTGAATCAGATGAATTTCTGGCCGATATATACGCCAAGAATATTGAGATGGAAGGCTTCCGCGTGGTCAAGGCCGTCAACGGAGAGCGGGCGTTGGCTCAATTAAAAAATAAAGAAATTGACCTGATTCTTCTCTCGGCCACTTTGCCCGGCATGAATGGTTTTGAAGTGCTGGCTGAACTGAAAAATGACAAGAAAACCGCGTTTATACCCGTTATTTTGCTGTCAAAACTCGGAGCCAAAGAAGACGTAGAAAAATCCCGCGAACTTGGCGCCGAGGCCTACATTATTAAGTCGCATTTCCGTCCATCCGAGATTGTGGATAAAATTAAGAAAATACTATTCAAAAGGATTTGAATTTGGTATAATGTATCCAACTATGAAAAACAACTATCGGAAGGGGGTGAATTTATGAATAGGAAAGGTTTCACTTTGATTGAGTTGTTGGTTGTAATTGCCATTATCGGTTTGTTGTCCACTCTCTCGGTGGTCGCTTTGGGTTCTGCTCGTCAGAAATCCCGCGACTCCAAGCGTTTATCGGACTTGAAGCAGGTTCAAACCGCGTTGGAATTGTATTACACTGATAACAACACATATCCGACCACGACCGTAACCCTCGGTACCACTGATGCCAAATGTTTGGGCACCAATGGTTTCCACGCCACAGGTGGTTGCTCGGGCACCACTTATATGGGTCTTGTCCCGACCGAACCGACACCGGGAGGCACCGGTTATACGTATACCGGAGCGTCTACAACTTTCAGCATCACTGCCACGCTTGAGAGCGCGGTCAATGATTTACGCGCTGGAGGAATTATTGCTACGCAAAACGGTATCGTCAACGCTTCGTCCACCTGATGATTTATAGGTCATAAAATAAAAATCCTTCAGCCTCGTGTTGAAGGATTTTTATTAACGAGGGATATTATTGAAATTTTAATGGGGTTGGGCTATAATTAATTGTATTATGGACCAAATTGAACTTCTTCTTAAAGTCATTTCCGCCTTTGTTATTGGCGCTTGCATCGGCAGTTTTATCAACTGTCTGATTTGGCGCCGTAACAACAATATGCGCATTACCAAAGGACGCAGTCAATGCGTGCATTGCGGGCGAACTTTAACCTGGTATGAAAATATTCCGGTTTTGAGTTTTTTTTGTTTGCGCGGACAGTGCCGGACGTGCCACAAGCCGATTCCGAAATATTATGTGATCGTGGAATTTTTTACCGGTATTTTATATGTTTTAGTTTTTTGGCTGGCCGTCTCGCATTATCAAAATGATTGGATTGTGCTGACGCGAGATTTGTTTTTTCTGTCCGTCCTCATGATAATTTTTGTGGAGGATTGTATTTATCAAACCATCCAGTCAGAGATTGTCTGGTTGGGGATTATCGGCGGTTTTATCTTTAATTATTTTCTCGGCGTGTCCGCTCTCAATATGGTGTTTGGCGCGGCCATCGGCTGTGGTTTTTTTCTTATTCAATACATTATTTCCAAAGGACGCTGGATTGGCGGCGGCGATGTGCGCATGGGCGGTATGATGGGCGTTTGGCTGTGTGCGCCATCGGCCCTGCTCGCGATTTTTTTTGCCTATGTCCTTGGCGCGTTTGTTGGTATATTTCTTCTTCTCGGCCGCAAGCGCGGGTGGAATTCGGCTATTCCTTTTGGACCGTTTTTGGCCTTTTCCACTTTTTTGGCGTTATTTTTTGGGCAGCCGATGATTGATTGGTATTTGAGATGGTTGATATAAAAAAGCACCGCCTAAGGACGAAACCCTAAGAGGTACAATTTTGTATGAATTCCAATTAAATTATAGTCTATAAATTATTTTTTGTCAAGTTCTATTTATGATAATCATGCAGATGATCGTGCAACAATTTGTTGAATGGACAAAAAAGAAAATTCGGCATCATTCGGAAACAGAGAAAAGAATATATTTTCGTGAGAAAGAAATATGGTGGGCCGCGCTTGGTAAAAATATCGGTTGCGAGGCGGACGGTAAAAATGAATTGTTTGAAAGACCGGTGCTGATTCTAAAAAAATATTCAAAAGAAATGTGCTTTATATTACCACTGACCACACAAATTAAGAGTGTGAGACCTTGGTATCAGGCATTAGTTTTGATTGATGGAAAAGATAATGCCATAAATATTTCTCAAGGAAGGGTGATAAGTTGCCGACGATTGTTGCGAAAAATGACCGTATTGAGCGATGGGGATTATGAAATGGTTTTTGATCAATTTATCAGGTCCTTTAATAAAAAATAAGTGCCACGCCTTTGGGGCGCGACACGGAGCAGCTTGGAATTGCTTCCAAGTTACGAAAACATATACATACTATACGTTATAATATCGATTTTGTCAATAGTAGTTCTCAATCGCAGTATTATGCTTAGTAAACCCGAAGCTGAAAAAAGAATTATAAAATTGCGTCAAGAAATTGAACGCTATCGTTATGATTATCACGTATTGGATAAACTGGACATTTCCGAGGCGGCTTTGGATTCGCTCAAAAAAGAATTATATGATTTGGAAGCCTTGTATCCGGATTTGATTACGCCGGATAGTCCGACTCAACGCGTGGCCGGCCAAGCCTTGGATAAATTTGAAAAAGTCGCGCATAAAGTCCAGCAGTGGAGTTTTGACGATGCTTTTTCGCGCGCTGATATGGAAGATTGGCAGGAGCGCCTGCTGAATTATTTGGAAAAAGAAACCGGTAAGCGTCCAAGCGCGGTTGATTATGTTTGCGAATTAAAAATTGACGGCTTACACGTGGTTTTGACTTATACCGATGGTTATTTGATTCAAGCGGCCACGCGCGGTGATGGCAAGGTTGGCGAGAACGTCACGCAAAATATTAAAACTATTGAAAGCGTGCCATTAAAATTATCTGAACCGATAAATATTATCACCGAGGGTGAGATTTGGCTCGGCAGAAAAATGTTGGAAAAATTAAACAAAGAACGAGAAAAAAATAACGAGCAAGTTTTTGCTAATCCGCGCAATGCCGCGGCCGGCACCATCCGTCAGTTGGATTCCAGTGTGGTGGCCAAACGAAAACTGGACACGTTCATTTATGATATTTCCGATGGGGAAATTCCCGCGACTCAACAAAAAGAATTGGAACGATTGGAACAACTCGGTTTCAAAGTAAATAAATTTCGGAAATTGTGCAAAAATTTGGATGAAGTGATTGCTTATTGGCAAGAATGGCAAAAGAAAAAAGAATCAGAGGATTATTGGATTGATGGTGTGGTAATAAAAGTCAACGAAAGAAAATTGCAAAATATTTTGGGCTACACCGGCAAAGCTCCTCGCTGGGGCATTGCCTTTAAATTTCCGGCCGAACAAGCAACCACGATAGTGGAAGAAGTTTATGTCCAAGTCGGACGCACCGGCGCGCTTACACCGGTCGCGCGTGTTCGTCCGGTTCAGCTTTGCGGTACGACTGTGACGCATTCCACTTTACATAATTTTGATGAGATTGAACGCTTGGGACTCAAAGTCGGGGACACGGTGATTATGGAAAAGGCCGGCGATGTGATTCCGAAAATCGTGGAAGTTTTACCACGACTCCGCACCGGCCACGAAAAGAATATTCCCACACCGAAAAAATGTCCGGTCTGCGGGTCTGAGGTTGGGAGAAAATTAATTGGCGGTGATGATGGCTTGCCCGGCGTAGCACAGCAAAACCGGGGAGCAATTCTGTTTTGTACAAATAAAAATTGTTTTGCCCAGGAATTGGAACATATCAATCATTTTGTGGCCAAAAAAGCTTTTGACATTGACCATTGCGGGGTGAAAATTGTGGAGCAGTTAGTGAATGAAGGTTTGGTCAAAGACGCAGCCGATCTATTCACTTTGACGGTTGGAGACTTGGAAGAGCTGGAACGCTTTGGCGAAAAATCCGCGCAAAATTTGGTGGAGGCGGTAAACGCGGCCAAAAACGTCACTTTGGCCAGATTTATCAATGCCTTGGGCATCCCGCAAGTGGGCGAAGAAACAGCCGAGGACTTGGCGGAAAGTTTTTTCACGTTGGAAAAATTTATGAGCGCCAATTATGACGAGTTGCGCGCGATAAACGGCGTGGGCGAAAAAGTGGCCAAATCCATCATTGAATATTTTGGCGAAAAGAAAAATCTGAACTACATTCAAAAATTATTGGACAACGGCGTGATAATTACAAAACAAAAACACGAAGAAAAAACCGGAAAATTATTTGGCCAGAGTTTTGTTTTGACTGGCACGCTCGCGAGTATGAGCCGAGATGAAGCCAAAGCAAAATTGAAAGCCCTTGGCGCGGATGTAAACGAGTCGGTTTCCAAAAATACAAACGCGGTGATCGCGGGTGCCAATCCCGGGAGCAAATATGATAAGGCAAAAAGTTTGGGGGTGAGGATTTTGGATGAGGAGGGGTTTTTAAAAATGATAAAATAATATGTCGGAGAAATTCAGACCCATGCCGGAGGAGGCAAGGGGGGAAATAAAATCGGAAAAACCGAGTGATATTAAGGTTGAAAAAAATGATAATATTGAAAAGGAAAAATTACCGCAAGTGGACAAAGAGACCGGAATTTATACGGATGAGAACGGAGAGGAGTGGGCAACGGTAAGTATGGTCGTAAAGTTGTTGGGTTTAAGCGGCGCTGTATTTACCAAAGAACGTCTCTCAGGTGTCCGCTCAATTCGCGGGCGTGATGGTACGGGTAAGTCCGTCAATCTATTAAATTTAACTGATATAAAAATTTTTTTTGCAGACCATTTGCGGTTACCTCAAGTAGACAAAGAAACCGGTATTTATAAGGATGAAAATGGAGAGCAATGGGCGACAGCGCCAGCTGCTGCCGAGCTATTTGGGTTTGGCGCTGACATGTTATCTAAGGAGCGTCTCGCCTACGTCCGTTCAATACGTGGACGAAGCAGAAGCGGTAATTTCGTTAATTTGTATAATCTCACCGACCTCAGAAATTATTTTGCAGACCATTTGCGGTTACCTCAAGTAGACAAAGAAACTGGTATTTATACGGATGAGAATGGAGAGCAATGGGTAACGTTAAAAACGGCATCTGACATTATCGGAGTTTATGAGGTGATGATTACTAAGAAACGTTTGTCCAAAGTCCGTTCAATTCGTGGCCGCGATAGGGTCGGCCGCGGCCCCAATCATGGTCAGCCGAATAACCTATTTAATTTATCTGACCTGAAAAAGTTGTTTGCAGACCATTTGCGGTTACCTCAAGTAGACAAAGAAACTGGTATTTATACGGATGAGAATGGAGAACAATGGGTAGCGTTAAAAACGGCATCTGACATTATCGGAGTTTACCAGGTGATGTTTACTGAGAAACGTTTGTCCAAAGTCCGTTCAATTCGTGGCCGCGATAGGGTCGGCCGCGGCCCCAATCATGGTCAGCCGAATAACCTATTTAATTTATCTGACCTGAAAAAGTTGTTTGCAGACCATTTGCGGTTACCTCAAGTAGACAAAGAAACTGGTATTTATACGGATGAGAATGGAGAGCAATGGGCGACAAAAAGTGCCGCGGCAAAGTTTTTTATGTTAGACGTAAAGTTGTTTACTAAAAAACGTCTTTTTAGTATACGTGCGATACGTGGCCGCGGTGCTGGAATTAGCTCTCCCGAACCCGGTCAACTGGGCAACCTATTTAATTTATCTGACCTGAAAAAGTTGTTTGCCGATTATCTACATCTGCCACAAGTGGATAAGGAGACCGGTATTTATACGGATGAAAACGGAGAGCGGTGGGTGGCGCGTGCCACAGCAGCAAAAATGTTTGGTGTAGACGTCGTAACTCTTACCGCACTGCGCTTGTCTCAAGTACGTTCAATTCGCGGCCGCTATAAGGATGGTCGTGCTCCTGAATTTGGTCAGCCGAATAATTTATTTAATCTCTCCGACCTAGAAAAAGTTTTTGCCGATTACATTACCCAGAAAAAAGGATCCGCTCAAGACCGCGAACTCCGTGAATCATTTGATAAAAAAATTAACGAGATCGCGGACGGAGAAACATTTGACGCGCAAAAATTCCGTTCACTGGTAGATGCTTTTGGCGCGGCGCGATGCGTAGATATTTTATATCGTCTTTATCCGGAATTTAAAGGCTTGCCGATTGAGCACATCAAGGGAACAATGGCCGATTATCTCGGGGATTTTTTAATTGCCAAAGGCGATTTTCATCCGAGAAATTGGGGAGACATTGAACCGTTTTTGTCTGATGTAACTTTTCGCGAGTCATTGTACGAAACCGTCAAGGACCATTGTTTACGGTATTTTTTTATTAAGAAACGCGAAGAACCGCAGAGAGATAATTTGGAAATAATTTATGAGTATTTGGATAATGCCGCGAGCGAGGTCCAAGGAATTGACAGTAAAGAGTTGGATGACATAATCCAGAACGTGATTGAGTATTATGATGCGGCCATACGTGATTTTGAAAAACCCGAAGGTTTTAAAGACCGTTTGACGACTGACCGGGAATTTCCCGACATCAATCAAAAAATAAACATGAAAGAGCTATCCGACAAGAAACGAATTTTGATTGCCGATGAAATGGGTTTGGGCAAAAGTGCCTCGGTCATTATGGCCAAAGAACAGCTCGGCGTGGCTTGCGCGCTGGTCACGGCGCCGGCCAATGTGATTGAAACCTGGAAAAAATATTTATCCGATGAAGACGGCGGGTATTATCTGGAGGGCAAAGCGCCAAAAGTTTTGAGCATAGAAAAGTCCGAAGATTTGGACCGAACGGCGAGTGAACAATTTGATTTCATATTGATCTCGCATGAACGTTTGTCTGCCGGCGCGGATATTGTGGAGAAGTTATCCCTGGCCGGATTTGATATGCTCGTCGTGGATGAAGCGCATAAAATGAAAAATCCCAAGGGCCAGCGGGCCGAGCAGGCCTTGGAACTCGCGGCTTCGCTTGACCCGGAAACGGGATATTTGGCCCTGTTGTCCGGTACGCCGGTGCCGAATAAAGTCGGTGATATCGCCATAGCTTTGAAAATGCTATATCCGGATAAATTTGCCGATGTTCCGGCTGAAGAATTGTCCGGCCAAATTATCAGCGGAGATATTTTGGATCTGCGTAGTTTGCTTATGCCACGAATGCAAATGAAAGATTTGCGAGAGAGTATTGACATGCCCGAGCTGACGGAAACCATTGTGCCGATTTCGTTGTCGCCGGAAGAGCGGGATATTTATGAAGCGTTGCTGGAAGACGATGAAGTGACAGCCACGGAAAAAATGAAAATTCTGCGTCAATTTTTGCTTAATCCCGATTTGGTCGTACTTGACCCGAATTTGGAAAGCTCAAAGATTCGCGCTTGTCGCGAGAGATTAAACGAAGCTTTCGCCGAACACGATAAAGTTGTGATGTTCGTAAATAATTATTTGGAAGGCGTAGTCCGAGGGGAGACCGATATATTTGATAAATTAAATTTATCGGATGACATTCGGGTGATTAAGATTCATGGCAATGTGCCGATGACAGAGCGTAAAAAGATTGAACAAGAATTTAACGAGAGCGGTGAAAAAATATTACTGGTCGTAAGCGGGCAGACAGCCGACGTGGGCGTGGATTTTTCCAACGGCCAAAAAGTAATTTTTTATAACGAGCCGTGGACCGAGTACCAAAGAAGACAAGAATTGGGTCGCGTTTTTCGTCCGGGAGTAAAAGATAATTTGGATAGCGAGGTTTTGGTTGCCGAAAAAACCATAGAGCAAGGCATCCATGAGTATATCTGGCGCAAATATAAAGCGGTGGAAAAGCTTTTGCGCGGCGTACCGATTACTGAATTGGAAAAAACACTGTTAAATAAAACCGAACAAGCCGAAGACCCGGACTTGGAAGTTAATCCGGAGCTGGCGCGTTATTATCTTTCTTGTTGGGACAAGATGATGCAGTATTTCGGTTATGCCAAAGAACTTGGCGAGGCAAAATTTGAAAAGTTTTTGGCTGATTACGGGCGCGATTATGCCGAAGGCTACCGTGAGCTCGGCAATCGCAGTTATCAGGCGAACGCGAATAGAATTTCCGGCGCGATGATTGAACATGTTGCCGCGCAAAATAAAATATCCGCCAAAGATCTTAAAATATTGGACATGGCCTCTGGTCCGGAAATGCTTAGGCGCCACATCGCGGATGATTTACAAAATAGCGTCGTGAGTTTGGATATCAATCCACATCATCTGCAGAATGCTTCAGGGGATGTTATAAATGCGAGCGCTCGTAAAACCCCGTTTAAAGATAAAAGTTTTGATTATGTAAATTATGCGCTCGCTTGGCACTATGGTAAATTTGTTCCGTCACGAAGCGATTTTGAACGCGCGGAAATTTTGGCCGAAGCCAATCGCGTCTTAAAAAACGACGGCCGTTTGGTTTTGAGTTTGATTTACTCGGTAAATGTGGCGGATGAAGAAAAATTCATTGCCGCGGTTAATGAGTTGGGGTTTGAGATTGACTCCGAACACAGTGGGGAAGCCGTCAGCGAAAATGTGTTTCGTTCAAAAATTTATACCCTTAAAAAAGTGCGTGATTTGGATAAATCTCCGGCCGAGGCGGCGTCGGAGATTAGTCCGGATAATTATCCCGGGATGAAAATTCGCACCGACAAGGGTTCGTTAAAAAATTCGCGTAAAATCGTCGGCGGCTTTACCTTGAACGGTCAAGAAGTCGCGGTTGATCTGAACAGCGCCGACAAAGAAGCGTTGGACGAGGAGCGAAATGTTAGCCAAGAGATGAAGACGTTGAAAGATAAATTTGAAGGGATAAAAAATATTCCGCGAGCAGAGATATTGTCCAATAAGTTCGCGCGCATTTTAATCGGGAAAAAGTTTGCTTTGTTCAAAAAACTGGAACGTGGCAGCGGCGCGGTTGTTATTAAAGATGAAAATTAATTTTAATTCCGCTATGCACAAGGCATGGCGGTTTTTTATTTTTTAAATTTTATGGTATAATTATTTCATCAATTACATCAACTTAATTATTTCGTCGCATTCATCATTTTCATCAACTTCATCATTTTCATCATTCAATTATGCCTTCGAGCAAATACATTTCTTGGTTCAAAGATTTAACAATCAAAGACATTCCGACGGTCGGCGGTAAGAACGCTTCGCTCGGCGAGATGTATGCCAAACTCACAGCCAAAGGCATTGTCGTGCCGAATGGTTTTGCTATCACGGCCGAAGCCTATCGCGCGCACATGAAAGAAAACGATTTGGAAGGCAAAATAAAAAAATTAATGTCCGGGTTAAACGCGCGAAATGTGCGCGACTTGGCCATTGCCGGAAACAAAATTCGTCAGATGATTTTGGCGGAAAATTTGCCTTGGGAAGTGGTGCGCGATGTTAAAGCCTCATATCAGGAATTGTGCAAATCCACCGGTAAAAGACAATTAGCCGTGGCCGTGCGTTCCAGCGCGACTGCCGAGGATTTACCTAACGCCAGTTTTGCCGGCCAACAGGAAACCTATCTCAATATTCGCGGAGAAAAAGAATTATTGATTGCCGTAAAAAAATGCATTGCTTCGCTTTTTACCGACCGAGCAATTTCCTATCGCGTGGACAAAGGTTTTGACCACACGGCCGTGGCCTTGTCCGTGGCCGTGCAAGAGATGGTCAGATCAGACATCGGCGCGTCCGGCGTGATGTTTACTTTGGATACCGAATCAGGGCACAAGGGCGTGGTCCTAATTAACGCGGCCTATGGCCTTGGCGAATATGTGGTCAAGGGCCGGGTGGTGCCGGATCAATTTTATGTTTTTAAAGACGGCGTCAAGCGCGGTTTGAATTCAATTATTAGCAAACGGCTCGGCACCAAGCAAGTAAAATTAATTTATGCCAAAAAAGGCGGAACAATTCAAGCACCGGTAAATATCTCCGAGCAAAATGTTTTTTGCGTGGACGATAAAGACGTCATCACTTTGGCCAAATGGGGGATGATGATAGAGGAGCACTATGGCCACGCCATGGATATTGAATGGGCCAAAGACGGTGAGACCGGCAAAATGTATATTGTGCAAGCGCGTTCCGAGACCGTGAAATCCCAAGAGAAAATAAATATCATTGAAACATATCATTTGGAAAAAAAGAGCGCGGTTTTGGCCGAGGGCGCGAGTGTGGGTCAAAAAATCGGCGCAGGCAAAGTCCGCATCATTGAAACGCCCGCTAAACTAAAAAATTTCAAAAAAGGCGAAGTGCTGGTGACGCGTTTGACCGACCCTGATTGGGAACCGATTATGCGATTGGCCAGCGCCATTGTCACCGAGCAAGGCGGCAAGACCTCGCACGCGGCTATTGTCTCGCGCGAACTTGGCATCCCGTGTATTGTGGGAGCGGCCAACGCGCGCAAGCTTTTGAAAAACGGCGAACCGGTCACCGTGTCTTGCGCCGAAGGCGAGGCCGGCTATGTTTATAAAGGAATTTTGCCGTTCTCGGTCCAGCGTACCGAGCTCAAAGAATTGCAAAAGACGCGCACCAAAGTAATGATGAACGTGGGCGACCCAAACAGCGCGCTCGCGCTCGCGTCTATTCCCAACGACGGCGTGGGACTGGCGCGTGAAGAATTTATATTTACGGATTTTATCAAAATTCATCCGTTAGCCTTGGTTAATTTTGATAAACTCAAAGATAAAAAAGCCAAACATAAAATCAGCGAGATGACCGTCGGCTATAAAAACAAAACCGATTTTTGTGTGGATAGATTAGCCGAGGGCATTGCTTTTATCGCGACCGCTTTTTATCCCAACAATGTGATTGTTCGTTTGTCGGATTTTAAAACCAATGAATATGCCACGCTTTTGGGCGGGGCAGAGTTTGAACCCAAAGAAGAAAATCCCATGATCGGCTGGCGCGGAGCTTCGCGTTATTATGACCCCAAATACAAAGAGGGTTTTCATTTGGAGTGCAAGGCGCTCAAAAAAGTCCGCGAGGATTGGGGGCTCAAAAATGTGATTATTATGGTGCCATTCTGCCGGACGCCCGAAGAAGGTAAAAAAGTTTTAGCCACGATGAAAGAATTTGGTTTGGAACGCGGTAAAAATGATTTGAAAGTTTATGTGATGTGCGAAATTCCGTCCAATGTAATTTTGGCCGACGACTACGCGCAAATTTTTGACGGATTTTCCATTGGTTCAAATGATTTAACCCAATTGACTTTGGGCGTGGACCGCGATTCGGCCTTGGTCAGTCATATATATGATGAAAATAACGCCGCGGTCAAAAAATTAATCCGCAGTGTGATTAAAACAGCGCACAATCGCGGACGCAAGGTTGGCATCTGCGGGCAGGCGCCGAGCGATTATCCCAAGTTCGCCGAATTTTTGGTGGAAGCGGGGATTGATAGCATTTCGCTCAATCCGGACACAGTGCTCAAAACCCGCCAGAATATTTTATCCATGGAAAAGAAAATTCGCAGTCCGCTCTCGGGCGCGGCTGTGATCGCGGAAACAATTATCATTGTAGCAGTCGGCCTGATGGTAGCCATGGTAGGGTTGGCATTTTAAATTCGCATAAAATAAAATTAGCCGCCCTGCATTACGCGAGGCGGCTGTTTGTTTTGGTTTCGTTTAGAGGATCCCGACGCCAGCGCCAGGAAGCGCTTTCAGAATATCTCCGGCCATTTTAACCAACACAGGATCATTCGGGCGTGATTTTTTTCCATTGTTTCCGTACAATTTGAAAAGCGTCACTCCGATTACCGCGGTATTTTCGATTTTCATCAATCGTTTGCTTTTGGCCAGCGTTTCGGGAATAAATTTTGTTTCGCTGATGAAAACAACGTGAATGGTTTGGCAAAAAATTTCCACGTCGTCGATATTTTTGAAACTAATTCTCTCGGTATATGCTTTTCCGTGCGGCGGGTTTTCACCCTCAAGCTCCATGCTGAGCCCGAGAGTCATTTTCACCGTGTTGAAAATATTTTTCCAAAAAGGATTTGACGTGACGATTGGAATGAACGTATGCAACCGTCGCCCCATTGGATAAAATCCATGTTCTCCCTCTCTCATTGCTTTTTCCTCCGCGTCGCCCCGACGCATTAATGATTGCTTTTTACGAAACCAAATTCAAAGAACTTTTTGCGATTCTATCACTTAATACAATTTATGTCAATGCTTTATTGCGCTTTTCGTGAGGCGCGGATACGGTCGTTTTCTGTCAGGTTTTGTTTGCGTAAACGGACGGCTGTGGGTGTAATTTCCAAATATTCGTCCTCGGCCATAATTTCTAAACCTTTTTCCAAAGTAATTTCTTGCGGAGCGGTGAGTTGAATAGCAAAATCCGCGCCCGATGAGCGCATGTTGGTTAATTTTTTACCGCGGATCGGATTGACGGTCATATCAAAGCCTTTGGCTGTGTTGCCAATCACTTGTCCCTCGTAGATATCAGTGCCGGCCGGAATAAATAATGAACCGCGGTCCTGCAGGGCGGCCAATGAATACGATAAAGCTTTGCCCGTCTCGCCCGATATCATAGAACCGGTGGAGCGTTTTTCAATCTCACCCGCATACGGACGGAAGCCGATTACTTCGGAACATAAAATTCCTTCACCGCGCGTGTCCACGATAAATTCATTACGATAGCCCAAAAGTCCGCGCGTGGGAATTTCGTAAATCAAACGGGTGTGGTTTTGTTCCGGATGCATGTTGGTCATCCGGCCTTTGCGTTTGGATAATTTTTCAATCACCACACTGACGGATTCAGCCGGCACATCTACAGTCGCTTCTTCAAACGGTTCGTGCTTCATCCCGTCAATTTCTTTGACAATGACTTGCGGTTGGGAAACTTGTAATTCAAAACCTTCACGGCGCATATTTTCCAAAAGAATGGCGATGTGTAATTCGCCCCGGCCAAAAACTTTGTAATGGTCAATCGGAGAAAAATCTATTTTCAAACCAACGTTCACTTCCAATTCTTTTTCCAAGCGTTCTTTGATTTGTCGGCTGGTGACGTATTTACCTTCGCGCCCGGCAAAAGGGGAGTTGTTAACTAAAAAATTCAAAGAGATGGTCGGCTCGTCAATCCTGATGGCCGGCAATAATTCCTGATTTTGGTCCACGCAAATTGTGTCGCCGATATAAATGTCGGGCAGACCGGCCAGCATGACAATATCGCCCGCGTCCGCGTTTGGCACTTCTTTTTTACTCATGCCTTCAAAAGTATAAATTTTTGTGATTTGCCCGGGTATAATTTGGCCATCGGATTTTTTTACAAACACGCGTGAACCGGAACCGATCGTGCCTTGCACCACGCGTCCGATACCCATACGTCCGAGGTAATTATCATAAGCCAGATTAAACGGCTGAAAAGTAAAAGGCAAGGTCGCATCAGCTTGAGCCGGCTCCACTTTTTCCAGAATCGTATCCAAAAGAGGAATCAGGTTGTCTGACTCATCGGCTAAATTCATTTTGGCAATGCCAAGTTTGGCAATGGCATAAACCGTGGTGAAATTTAATTGCGCGTCAGTCGCGCCCAGATCCATAAACAATTCCAAGACCTTTTCGTGCGTCCATTCCGGGCGAGCGGCCGGTTTGTCAATCTTGTTGATAACCACAATCGGCTTGATACCCAGTTCCAATGATTTTTTTAACACAAATTTGGTCTGGGGCATCGGGCCTTCCTGAGCGTCCACCACGAGGAGTACGGAATCAATGGAGCGCAAGATGCGTTCCACTTCCGAACCAAAATCCGCGTGTCCGGGCGTATCCACGATGTTGATTTTCACGCCTTTATAAAATAACGAAGCGTTCTTTGAGTAAATCGTAATACCACGCTCTTGTTCCAGCGCGTTGGAGTCCATACTGGCCGAGTCATCTTTCATCATGCCGGTTTGGCGCATCAAAGCATCGGTCAATTTGGTTTTGCCGTGGTCCACGTGGGCGATAATAGCGATGTTTCTAATTTCCATATAATTTTTTTGTTTCCTTTTCATCATTATATAGCGATGAGGTGGAATTGGGCGAGTATACACTAAAAAACGGATGTTGTCAACTGATTGCAAGCAAATATGCGAAGTGTTATAATATTGTCCGTATGCTTAAAGTCATAGTGAAAAAATCCCCAATAGCGGGCAAGGGTATCTTTGCCGCGCAGAATTTCAAAATAGGTGAAGTGGTTTTTGTTTTACACGGACCGATAATCAAATATCCAACTGTGCCAGACTGGCGCAATGGTCAAAATTGGCTTAATATTGCGAAGTTTACTTGGAAAATTCCCGACCATGATAATGTTTGGAATTATATTAATCATTCTTGCCGCCCAAATTCTTTATTAACCGGCGGTACCAAAGTAGTCGCCATACGTCCCATTAGTAATGGGGACGAAGTCGTTATTGACTATTCTTGCACGGAAGCGGTCGCCGCTTGGAAGATGAAATGCCATTGCCGACAAAAAAATTGTCGCGGCGTGATACGAAGTATCCAGTATTTGCCAAAAAATTTATTTGAGAAATATAAAAATTACATCCCGCTCTTTTTAAAGAAAGAATATTTGCAACATAAATTTTATTCCGGCCGCGCAAAGAGTGGCAGTCCGGCGATTTTCGCCAAGCAGATGATAATAAAAAATGAGACCATCTTTATAATCAAGGGACCGGTAATCAAATACACACGTCCGCCCCGTTATCAGATAGGCTATCATTGGCTGGGAATATCCAAAAATATTTGGCTGATACCGTTTAGGAACAATCCTTGGTGGCAACTGCGTCACTCTTGCGATCCGAATGTTGGTTTAAAGGATAAAACGAAAGTTGTCGCCATGCGAGATATCAGAGCGGATGAAGAATTGGTGGTTGATGATTCTATTACGGAAGCCGATATAAAGTGGCACTTTGCCTGTCATTGCGGCTCAAAAAAATGTCGGAAGACGGTAAAATCAATACAGTTTTTGCCTCAAGCACTATTCAAAAAATACAAGCCATATATTCCTGATTTTTTCCGGCAGGAATATCTAAACAGTCGCAAAATCTGATACGGGATTATTTAAGAACACCCCGCATGGCGCAGGGTGTCACAAACTCCGATAAATATCGTGTTTACCGATAGAGATAAATAAAATATCTCCGTTTGGTTCGCGTTCAAAAATAATTCTGTATCCGCCGGTAATGGAAATTGACCAAAGACCGTCCAACTTTCCTTGAAGGCCGTGCAAACGCAGGGACGGGTGCAGGGGATTGCTCTTGAATATATTTTCTTTCTTCGCGGCGAGCGCGATTAGTTCGGGCGGTAATTTTTTTAATTCCGCGACAAATTTTGAAGAATATAAAATTCGCGCAATGTTCATATCAAATCGGCCAGAGATTTGGCTTTGATTGATTTGCCGGCGCGGTATTCATTACGGGCTTCGCACACATTTTTCAAAAGTTCAGCTTCGGAAATTGAATCTTTGTCAGTCTGAAATAGATATTTTACATAGGAACTCACCGAAGCATAACCGCGTTTTTTGGCGGTTTGTTTCATTTCCCGCGCGTCAACCGCGGGCAGAGATAATGACATTATTTGGCGCATATTAATGTGTTATGTATTACAATATAATTGTAATACAGTTGTATTACAATGTCAAGTCCGTATGATCAAAATATTAAAATTCAAACAAATCCTCAATTGTCGTCTTGAGCGCCTTGGCCACGTCATGCGCCAGTTTTAGAGAGGGGTTGTATTTATTCTGCTCCAAAAATACGACTGTTTCGCGTCTGACCTTCGCGATATTTGCCAATTCTTCCTGAGTGATATTTAGTTTATTTCTAAATTCTTTAATCCGGTTTTTCATAAGGCAAATTATTTTCTGCATTCAACGCTTGGCGCCGGGAAATCCGGATGGCCATGCTGGACCCAAACGCCCTCTTGGCACATCCAATCATCTTCGCCACTCAATAATCTCAGGCCGGCCATTATAATCATAATTATAATGACAATGCCGAGCGCGGTAAGTACCTTTCTTTTAATGCTGGTTTTATCCATAACTTTTACGTTGTTGTAAAAACGGAATATCAAAGCGTAAACGAGCATAAGGAAACAGGTGGAGTAGGCGAGTGCGGCGGCAATGGTTTCATACGCGGGATTGATTTCGCGCTTGGCATAAAGAAAAAACATCACCGCGACAGCGAACCAGCTGTAGATTTGTATGGCCCAACGCGCGGACGCGCCACCGATTTCATAGTCGCGTTCATCAGCGATGATTTCTCTAACTCTTCCGCGGAAATAAAAAAGAATTAGATAGGAGGCTGTCACCCCGATAATCGGGAAAATATAATTCCGGCTGGTGACAGACCAACTACACAGCATGGCGAGGGCTACGACAATCACGATTTTCAGCGTGGTATATTGTTTTAGATTCATATTTCTTTGTTAGAAATAATTAACATATCCCTATGTTATATAATTCTAACATTTTTGTCAAGAGGGGTGTGGATAAAACAAAAAAGCCCTGATGGGCTATTTATTTTTGCGGGTCGGACGGGACTCGAACCCGCAACTTCCTCCGTGACAGGGAGGTGCTCTAACCAGTTGAACTACCGACCCAAATTGTAAAATGATGTTTTATCCCGACCTTGCGTCGGGATTGAACTACCGACCCAATTGGCAATTCGTGGATAATTATATATGAATTTACTATTTTTGTCAAATCATTATAGCAAACAAAAAAGCCCCTGAAGTGTTCGGGGTAGAGACGGAATCGAAGGAGGGGGCGATTCCGCAATACACCAAACACTTTCGGGGCTCTTTATTTTTAGACGTGTTCACGATAGCACAAATTCCGGTTCTTGTCAAGCCCCTCATTCAGAGACCTGTGTAATTCGACGTATACAATTTCTATAAATTATCTAATAGAAATTTGATTATTCCGCTATTAATGGTCTCTGAGTGAGGGGTCAAGAGCTTTTCGTTTATCCACTGTTTAAGCCATTATTTCACGGCCGCGATAATGGCGGAAAAGATTTTTGGATTGGTTTCGGCAATCTCGGCCAAAACCTTGCGGTTCAAATTGATGCCTTTCTTTTTCAAGGCACCAATGAATTTGGAATAGGACAGGCCTTCGGCGCGGACTGCGGCGTTGATGTTCACCGACCAATTGGCGCGAGCCAAGCGTTTCTTTAAGTGGCGTCCGACTACGGCGTGAGCGCCGGCTTTGCTTCGGGCTGTTTTAGCCAGTTTCATTTTTGATTTACGTCCCCAGCGATAACCCTTGGTCGCTTTGAGGATATTCTTGCGGTGTTTGGCATGAATCATGCCGCCTTTAATTCTGGTCATAGTGGTTAAGCGATATTTTCTTTAACAAAATGTTCCATTCTCGGGCTAAGCGTCATGTCTGAACGCTTATTGCGTTTCACATTACCGGTTTCTCGGCTGTTGAAATGCGCTTGTCCGCTTTTGCGTTTGATCACCTTGCCGGTTTTCGTCACGCGGAATCTCTTGGAGATTGACTTGTTGGTTTTCATCTTTGCCATAACGTTGAATTAATTGTTTGAAAATGTAAAAGGTAATTTAGGTTTTGAAAATTGTGGCCGTAATCGTACTACCTTGACGCTCAACTTCCTGATCGTATTTGATGGTAATATCCGCGGTGGCCGATTGAATAAATTTTTTGATCATTTCAAAGGCCATGGCTGATTGCTGATTTTCCCGTCCGCGTAAACAAACGTCAACTTTTACTTTGTCTCCGCCGTTCAAAAAGTTCAAGGTTTGTTTACGGCGAATTTCCATATCATTGGCGCCAATACGTAGAGACAAGCGGACGCATTTTGTCTTGGAGACATGCTGGTGCGCTTTGCGGATGCGGGAGGCCTTTTCTTGCTGGTATTGGTATTGACCGAAGTTCATGATTTTCGCCACCGGCGGTTCGGTCTTTGGATTGATTTCCACTAAATCCATTTCTTGTTCGCGCGCTTTGCGGATCGCTTCGCCGGTCGTCATTACACCCAAACTGGCGCCGGTTGCATCCAAAACTAAAACCTGAAGAGCTTTAATCCCTTCGTTAAAGAAAAATTCTTTTTTTGGTTCTTCCGGTTTTCTGCGACGATGCGAAATACGCATAAATTAGTTTATAAAGTTCATAAAGTTATAAAGTTCATAAAGTAATGTGAATTTTGTGAACATAGGGTCGCGAAACTTTACAAACTTTATAAACTTTTTACTTTTAACTTGCCGCGAAGCGGCGGTGGAGATGGCGAGAGTCGAACTCGCGTCCAGATGGCCACGCCACAGCCGTCTACATGCTTAGTTCTCTTATTTTTAACCAAACTGTATTCAGAGAACGAAAATTCGTTTGGCGTGCCGGCTTTGCCTTTCAATTACTTCACCTCCGGCTCGGTTGGTAATCTACGCCTGATGATTTGCGCCGCGTTTAGTTACCAGGTGTGGCTAAGGCGACGGAAGCGGCAATTAAGCCGCGACAGGAGCAAAACTCATCGCCGGGCTAAAAGCTCGAGCAATGGATGTTTTGACTTTTGAAAATAAGTTGGCACTTATTATTTGGTCCATGTATTTACGAGGGTTGGACCGACCTCGGCATGCGAACTATAACGCCGGTCTCTGTCAAAGCCCGGCATCCCCATTACATATTTTTCAATGTTCTTTTGACTTCTTTGGCTGAGTCGCGCTTCTTGATTGACTCGCGTTTATCAAATTGCTTCTTACCGCGAGCCACGCCGACCTCAACTTTTACAAAGCGGTTTTTAGTATACACCTTTAAAGGTACGATTGTCAAGCCCTTTTCTTGTGATTTGGCGCGTAAATAATCAATTTCCTTTTTTTTGAGAAGCAGGCGACGGCTGTGGGTCGGGTCATAGTCGGGATTGGGGCCGGCCGGCTGATAAGCGCTGATATGGGCGTTGGTGAGCAGGGCGTCGCTCCCGTGAAAGGTGACAAACGAGCCTTTTAAATTCATATGTCCGGCTTTGGCGGATTTTACTTCGGCGCCGGTCAATACTAAACCCGCTTCCAGTTTTTTCAGAATTTCATAGTCAAAAAAGGCTTTTTTGTTTTCGGTTAGAGACATAATAAACGAATTTTATCATAATTATTAGCAAAAATCAATCCTATTTATTTATTTTCACTTTTATGCTACATTATATATACTTATGTCTCTTTCAGCGAGAAAATTTTCAGTGCATCCGAAGCTGGCCGCGGCCGTGGATTTATTGTTAAACCTCGGCACGCTTTTATTGTTTCCCAAATTGACCGGTTGGCAATGGTTCGCCGCTTGGTTTGTGATTCGCGCCGTGCTTTGGGCGCTCTTCATCCGGCTGGTATATTATCCGCCCGAGCTTTCCCGCTGGCGCCATTTTTGGTCGCTGATATTTTTTAATTTCGGCGTCATTGTCGCGCTGTCAATTTTTATTGAATGGACCGTGGCCTGGTATTTGCTCGCGGCCGTGTTTGTAATTTTTTCCGCCGCCAGTTTTTGGCTGTTGCCGTCAGGTGAAAGTTTGCTCGCGTTTTATCGCAAACCTTTTCGCCGTTGGTTATTTCTAATGGACGCATTTGGGTTGGCCGGTTTTTGGTGTGGTATTTTTGCTTTGATGCAATTCCAATTGTGGCAAAATACTTTTTATCCTTTTTTGGAATTTCTCGGCGCGCTTTTGACCGCGGCCGTGTCGCTTTGGTGGTGGCGCGCTTATGGCATGGAATATTCTCGGCGATTTTGGCTGTCGCTCGCGGTGATTTTTCTTCTCACCTTTGAACTAGCTTGGATTGTCACCCGTTGGCCGATTGGTTTTATGGTGAGCGGAATGGTAATGATTTGGTTTTGGTATATTTTATGGCTGGTGATGAGATTTAATTTATCCAAAGAGGGCATTGATTGGAAAAAGCAAAAATTCTTTTTGGTTTCCAGTGTAATTTTATTTATTTTATTTATGTTACTCGCCCGCTGGCGATAAATTTACTATGATTCCTCCACATTTACCCAAACCGTCTTGTAATATTGCCGCGCATCAGCGCTGGCTCGGGATTAAAATCATGATGATCGGTTCCGCTTTTGGTTTGATCGCCGGATTGACCGGCGCGATTATTGTCATTGGTTGGATCTGGCCGGGTTATGGCGGGGGAGACACTTGGGTGGTGTCGCAAAATCGTAGCACGGTTTCCTCGGCTTCGCTTGATGAAACGACCAGCCGTGATAGTTCGGATAGAGTGTTTACAATTTATAAAACAACTTCCAAAATAAATGAATTGGAATACTTGGCCGCGGAAAATAAATTGGGCGAAGCGGTGGTGATAAGTTCGGACGGCTGGCTCGCGCTGGCGGTAGAAAATAAAAGCGCGTTGACAAATATTGTCAAAGCTCGCGCTTTAGGTTCTGACGGCGCGGTATTCGCGGTGCAAAAAACAATTTTTGATCCGTATGCAAAAATTTTATATGTCAAAATAAATCCGGTCAATCAAGCGGCGGGTGGAACACCGGCCACGCAATTCAGAGTGGCTATCTTTGAAGAAACAATTGCGCCCTATGACCAAATATTTATCCGCGAGAATAATGAGTGGCGGCAAACCGCGGTGGGGCAAAAACAATCAGACGCCGCGGCGCATTTGGACGGCGCCCCGGGATATTCTTATTCGGTTGACGGACGATTTTCCGCCGGTACCGTGGCCATAAACAGCCGTGGGCGAGTAGTTGGCTTAATTGATTCAAGCGGACGTCTTTCACCCAGTATTTTTGTGACGCGCATCATGCCGTCCATACTTGGACAGCAAAAAATTTCTTATCCGACTTTTGGCGTCAGCGGTTGGTCATCGGGCGACGCAACGGCCATTGTTTCCAGTTCCGTGGTTTCCGGCTTTGCGGTAGATGATGTCTGGAGCAAAAAATCCAAATTGAAAAAAGGCGACGTGATTATGGAAATCAACGGGCAAATTGTTCGTGATGAGACATTGTGGTATAATATCAGCGGAAAACAAGCGACCGTAACTGTTTGGCGCGGCACTGCGTCTGTGGATTTGATAGTGGATATTTTGGCGGCCGATGCCGGTTCGTTGTAGGTTTTTTACAAATAAAATTATCAATTATTTTAAATTAAAATTATGCAACCAGATATAATTACCGCGTTTGTGTCTGAACTTTTGAAAAAGGCCGGCTTGTCTGACGTGCCGAAAAATTTTTATGATGAATACGCCGAGAAAATCGGCGCGGAAGTGCAAAAGCGTTTGGGTGTGGTGGCGATGAACGAGTTGCGCCCGGATGCCGTGGAAAAATTCGGCGAACTGGTGGCGCGAGACGCAAAGCCTGAGGAATTGGCTGTGTTTTTTCAGGAAAATATTCCGGATTATGAAGTGAAAATTACTGAAGCACTCAAGGATTTTGCCGATGACTTTTTAGCCTCGGCCGCGAAATTAAAATCCGAAGTATAAATTTTATGGCGGATAAAAACGGCAAAGTTGCCGCTTACAAAAAATTGGTGAAAGATTACGGAGAATGGAACTCGCTGATGAATCGTTTGGAAAAAGACGAGTTGGATTTAAGGCGCAAGTTTTCGGCTGTTTCTGATCAAGCCAAAATGGAAGATGTAAAAAAGAAAATCAAACAATAAATTTTGAATTGTCCAATATGCCTAAAAAAATTGAACGGGAATTTCTGAGCGATGATTTGGAAACTTTGGCCATGACTGATCATGAAGAATTTGGTAAACGTGTCTATTCTATTAGCGATAAATTAGCGGACAAAATGTCTGCCGCCAGAAAAACTCGCGATCAATGGGCAACTGACGCGCCCAAACAAAAGAAAAGACGCAAAAATTTTTATGAAAAAATGGATGGCGGAGATTTAGTCATGGTGATTATTAAGGCTAATGACGCGGTTCGGGATTTGATAAGCCTGCAATACTCAAGCAGTTCCAAGCGAGACGCGAATCGTGAGGATGAAATAATCAAGGAAGCGGTCAAGGCCGCGGTAAATTTGGAAAATGCTCTTCACGAGGCCGAAGAACTTGATTTTGAAAAAAAGATTCCGGCGGGTGAACAATTTAACGAACATGGTTTCAAGGAAAAATTGGCCGACATGGAAATTGAAGTCACGCGCGGTTCGGCCCGATTGCAAAAATACAAAAATATTCACGCGCAATTCAAGAATACGCCATCGTTTGCCCTGTATAGCAATGAATTTGTGCGTCAATTGAATGATTTTGATCACGCGATTAATCAGGCCGAGTCATTGGCCGCTGAATTAAAAACAGACATTGATGACATGAATGATTTGTTGAGCGATGACAACGCGAGTGAAAAAGAACTAAAAGTGAGAATCGCCGATTTAGAAAAGAAGCAAAAAAATATTGCCGACGTCGTGGCTAAAATTGAGACGGACACGCCGGAGATGAACAAAGAATACGAACAAAAGTTAAAATTTTACAATCGAATTTTCGGCGCCGCGCGCCAATTGAATGAATTTAAGAAGGGACCGGATTTTGATCTTTTGCCCAATGGCAGAAAGATTGTCTTTGAATTGTTGCATAGAGCGCAAAAAATCCAAGACCAACAACTAACCGATGAAGAAATTCAAGATTTTGAAAACGAAGTGGCTAAGAAAGTTTTTAACGCAGTGGATAAAATAAAGTCCGAACAACAAGCCGTCCGCGAAGCCGAGGCGGCCAAAACCGAAGCAGATAAAGTGGAAGCGGAAAATCAAAAGGAGATAGAGAAATTATCTACCGAATATAGATTACCCATACGAATTGAAAGCGACCAGATTAAAAAAATGTCCGAGGAGCTGAAACCGTTGATAAAATTTGCCGAATATGCCGGTTCAACGGCCGGTGCGGATTTGGATATTGATCCGAGTAAAATCGCGCTGGTAAAGTCGGTGGAACGAAATATTTGGCAGGCCGGTTTAAACATTATGGATTTGTCCGAGGCGTTCTCCGGACAAAGCAAAATGTCGCTCGCTGAAATTCGCAAACGCATTGCCGATTACGACGCGGAATTCAAAGCGGCGAAAAATAATTTTGACGAAGCCATGGAAATAATTGACGGTGTCCGGACACGAATGGTTCATAATTTACGAGCCGAATTTTCTGCCGTGCGTTTGTCCAAAGAGCATATTACCGACCGTGAAGAAGCCATCTTGCGCGGCTTGGAAGCGATGTTGAGAAATACCAAGGATTTAACTTGGCGGGATATTGAAGACGTAAAATTTATCCTGAAGAAGAACGTCTTGGCGCCGATGGGCGAATCCATAAAAAAATCTTTGGAAGCAGGGGTTGAGACTCAACCAGATTTGGTTAAACCGAAAGCGGAAAAATCCGCGGAAGAAATGTTGACCGGCGCTTTTCCGAAAGACGAATCAACACCGAGCAAACCGGAAGAAATAAAATTAACCAGAAAAGAAATTATCGCCGAAATAGGCGAGATGTACAAAAATGAAGGTGTGATCAATCTGAATTCTCAAGAAATTTTGGATGTTTTACAACCCAAGGATATTGAGGCCATGATTGAACATTTGCGCGCTGATGCCATGGCCAAGAGCGATGGGAATTCCGGCGAGTTCAAAAGAATTTTGCGCGAATCTTTGAACAAAGATTTACTCAAATCATTGAGTGATGAAACTCGCGACAAAATCGGCGAAGCCGTGATTGAGCAAACATACGCTTTGCTCAAAGGCGCGGTGGACGCTGAATCGCGCGCGGAAATTTTGCGTTTGCAAACTTCCAAAGCGGAAAAGTTCGCACGCGTGGGAGCGGTGGGCGCCAGCATCGCCGCGCGGATTGGTCTTGGCGTCGGTTTGGGCGTTGTTTCGGCGCCGGTGGTGGCGGCCACGGGCGGAGCGGCCTCGGTGGTGGTGGGCGCGGGCATGGTGGGAATGAACAAAGCCATTGATCGTTTGTCGGAGACGGCGCCGGTCAAAAAAATTAAATCTTTTTTTGGAAATTTATTAAAGCGCAACAGGCCGGCGATTGATGAAGCCAGAGTAATTGAGAGCACGGCCAAAGCGACCATTACGCCGGAAATGTTGGCCAATGTTTTATCCGGACAATTACGCGAGAATACCAGCGAGGAATTGCGTTATCGCATAGAAACTTTTTCACAATTAAAGAAATCCGCCGAGCATACCTTATCTCCGGACGCGATAGGAAAATTTGCGTCATCTTTGGATGATATGTCCAAAGATTTTTACCAAAATAGTTTTGACTATTTGACGTTAAAATACGCCGACCAGAATCTGTCGCCGGAAACAATCTCGGTGGTGGCCCGATTGATGACGGCTGAAATAAACACCAATCAGAAAAATGAGATGAACACCGCCGAGGCGGCCGAAAAGAAACCAACCGCGGTGAAAGTAATGGAAAAAATTACCAAAATCAAATCGCACTCGGTCGGCGCGTTTTTCTTTGGCGGCTGCATGTCACTCGCCTTGGCCGAGGGCCCGGCCGTTGCTCGCGTGGTCGGCGGAGCCTTGTCCGGCGCCGGTCTGGGTTTGATGATTGAAGGACGAATGCGCGTTTCGGCCGATAAAAAAATAATTGATAAAAACAAGGAACTTTTGCCGGCTTGGGAAAACATCTCGCGTAAAAGCGGCGGCGCAATCATGAGTAAAGATTGGACAAAATACCAAAACGACATCGCTTTGATGCGTAAAAATTTGAACGAAGGTAAATTTGACACAGATCCGCTAACCAAAATTCGCGTGGAAAATTTATCATCGCGCTTTGAGCGCATGATGATTGAACGCGGCAAAGTGGGTAAAAAATTGGTGGCGGAAATTGCCGCGGATTTGAACAAGCAGTTAAGTGATTACAACACTGTCGCCAAAAAACACGAAAAAAGTTTGATGAAAATTTTTGGCATCAAAGACCGCCGTACGGTTTTCGTTCGGGCCGGCGCGGTGGTAGGCGCAGTTTTTGGATATTTTATGTCCCAAGGCGGTTGGCATAAAATTATGTCGTTGTTTAATAACGAACCGCCGGTCGGGCAAACGATTGCTTTCAAAGATCAGGATTTACCCGCTTTGCATCGCACTCCGGGCGTATCAATAACCAAAGAGGAGCAGTTTTCTATGAGGGAAGTGCCCGCTGAGCCGGTTGCCCGTCATCACGTCACGCATCAAACGGCTCGCCGCGCGGAAGAAATTTTGTCTGCACCAACGGCCGTTCAGACTGCATCGCCGATTCCGGAAAATCCGTATGGCAATAATGGCGGTAATGATCTGATTGAAGAGGAATTACAAAAAGTAAAAATTTCTCACGAGGTTGACTCGGATATTTTTGAACATTTTGATCGTTCGGAGCATCCGCGTTTAAGCGATGAAAATTACCAACGCATGTTGAAAATTTATTCCGAATCCGGTTCGGAAAAAGCGCGAGATTATTTGGATTCCATTGAACACGGCCGCGGACACGCTGATAGATTGGATTCAATTAAACACAAATTTGGATCACGCATGGACGAAGCGGTGAACAAGCAAGCCGAACAAATTAAAAATCAGATGAATGAGTCGCCGAGGAGTGCGACAAATCGTGTTATGTCCGAATTGCCGGTTGAGCGCGGTACCGAATTTATTATTAATGAGGCTGATGCAGACGCAGATGCCGGAGTCGAGGATGGAGGTGTGGTGGAAACTGATGCGGGCGCTGCTGACGCGCAACGCGAGGCCTCGGTAAAAAAAGCCTTGGCGCACGCGCGTGAACAATCCGCTCAAGCGCACTCCATTGCCGAAGATCGTTTTCAAAGAGGGGTAGACCAACTTGGGTCAAATGCGCATCAGGCTTATGATTGGTTGAATGAGCGGGTGAATGATGCAAATTTAGCCCCGGATCAATCTGTTAAAATAAAGGACTTGATGGATCAATTTAAACAGAGTGTCAGAAGTGGCAAAATTTCGCCATCGTTGATGAACGAAATAAATCGCGAGATGACGGCACACGACATATAATTTTCCGCAAAAATAGTAACAAAAGACGCGCTTCTCAGCGCGCCTTTTTGCTATTGACAATTATTTAAAATTGTGTTATATTCACTTGCTGTGCGCATTGCGCGTATTAGTATTTTGCTCATTACAATTGGTAGGTTTGATATAAATTTTCGTTCCGAATATAGCGAAGAATACATAAATTCTTGGTTGTGTTCGGAACGACAAAGACAAAACAAACTGCGCCCGGCTTAAAACGCCAGGCCAAAAAAGGAGAAAAAAATGGATGAAGTTAAAAAACCGACTTTAGGTACGGATGATCCGGAGGTACTCGCCGCACTCGCCGCGAAAAAGGCCACGACTGGCAAAGGAGGCACTTCGACCAAGACGGTCAAGGATGCGCTACCGTCCGCCGCGTCATCGATGTCGGTACGATCAAATGCGGTCGCTGGAGTAATTTTAGTGGGCATTGTGTTCGTCATCGTCATGGGCGGCTTCTTCGTCTACAGCGGGGTAAAAAGCATGCGCGCAGAAGAGTTTACACCTTCTTCCACCACAGTCGCAGGACTGAACAAACCGTCGACGCCCGTCACCGCTTCTTCCGCGGTCAGCATGAAGTTGGTGATGAACAATCGGTGTGTCTCTTTGTACGAGGGGCAGACCAAGGGCTTTCTACCGACGGACGTCAGCTGCCTGAACGACAAAGAGTTTAACGGCTATCTCGTTCGCGACATCGTGAACGAAGATCCGAAAAAACTGTCCCTGTTTTGCTACGGACTGTTTCAGGCGGATCGGGCCGCCGGACTCGAGTGCAGCGGTAAGCAATGGGGACAGATTTATAGCAAGTTGTCCCCGGGCACCTCGTTTCCTTATGCGGCAAAGTAAACCTACCTTTTTCGGGTGACAGAAAGAATATTCGCATCATTCCGCGAATATCTGTTGCCCTCCCAATTAACATCCTGATATTTGTCGGGGTGTTTGAGGAAATTAGTTCATTAAAATTCAAAGGTAAAAAATATTTTCATGCAATTTGCGTCCTTGGTCGATCACCCGAATGATTCGGATGACGCCAAAGGACGTAAACATTTGCGCGTGAATGCGCAACGAAAAAAAGGAAAAGAAAATGAAAAAGAATCTGATGTCCGTTCTGTTCTTGGTCGTCGTCCTCGGAGCCAACGTCTCCAGCGCCCAACAAATGTCGTCGGTGTCAAATGCCGATAAGTACTGGGCGCCCCAGGCCATCGCGAACAAAATGTTCGCCGAGGCCCTGTCGTCTCTGCAAACGCAGATGTTGGTCGTGGCGCCGGCCTGCGAAGCGGCAAAGAGCCAAAGCGCGAGCTGCACTGCGGCCATCAATCAGATGACCGGGCTGAACGAAACGGTTCAAAATACCGCGGCCAAGGTTCGTCGGCGCGACACCGGCCACTTCACGCCGGCCCAGGAGAAAAGGATCGTGGAGTTGGCGGCGACTGCAAACTCGGCGACCGAGTCAGCACTCATTAGTGCTGACCAAGGCAAGAGCGAGGAAGTTGTTCTGGCGGCCAAAGATTTGAAGTCCCGTATGGGCAAGTTGGAGGCCAAGGTCGGATCTCTGGATATGAGAGTGACTGACCACGATGAACAACTGGAAGGTCTCCAGGCAGCAGTGAAAGTGTTGCAAGACAGCGCGGTGGCCAAGGAAGATCCGGAGCTCGCCGAGCAACTCGCAAATCTTTCCGGGAACACAGCCTCAGCCGACAAGCAACTCGCGGATCGGATTCTGCTCATCGCCGAACGAGTGCAAGTGATGGAAAACGCGGCCATGACAAAATCCGATTCCACGGTAGACAAGGCGCAATTGGATGCGGCCATGAAAGAAATGGCCGGCGCGTTCAGTAGACGAGTCGCTTCGGTTGAGGCGAAGGCGGAAAACGCTGACGCCAAGGCGGAGCGGGCGATGTCGCTCGCCCGGACAAAAAATTCCACCGCCATCATATTGGAGGTGGCGGGCATGGGCGGCGCCTGGTCGCCGTTCATTAAGCAAGTCACTTACGGCGGAGTCGGTGCCTACCTATCCAAGGGATGGTTGAGGCTCGGTGGTTCGTTTGACCCCGGGTTGGCCTATGTGGACGGGGAGGCGACGTTCGCGTTTACGAACAAGCTGGAAGCCTGCTACGCGTGGAAATATGCGTGGCTTGGAGTCTTTAGCGGATCGTATGCCCTTGGCCTGCCGTATAGCGACTCGAACGAGAAGTATGGCTTCTCCTTCGGCGCAATCGCACGGTTCGTCCTCCCCATGGGCAACACCAACTGGTTTTATGGGTTGGAACTCTACGGAGGCCCGGCTTACGAATCCAAGTGGGTGCCCAAGGGTCCACCCGCGGGAGCCGCGCCCGGCGCGGTGTACGATGATGAAGAATACAAAACCTTCTTCAAACCGTTTACCGGCGGTGTGCGAGTATTCATCGATTTTAACCTTTGAACATTTATCCGGGCGCTTGAATAAAATCCGTATCCTACCTTTACGGAATCAAGCGCCCTCCTCACCTTTGAACATAAGATTTGTTTTCAGAGGCGAGAGAGAAAAAATATATCAAAAAACTCAGCCATAGCGGCCGAGTTTTTTGTTTGAAGTTTTGTATTTTTACTTTTCAGAAAACTTGTGTTGCCACCAGTGTTCTGAAGAGCCGAGGACGAATTCGTGTGAGTGAATTCGTCCTCGCAAAGAGCTTGGCGCCATCACGGCGCGTTGACGAGCGAGGCGCATTGGTCACGCCCGGGCGTACCGACCGAGCCGCAACACCAGTCAATGGCCTGCAACTCAGTGATGGCCGGCAACCCGCGAGCGGGTCGCGTCCGCGCTTCACGGAAGCAGGCGACGTACGCGACGTCGTCCGGGTTGACGGTCGCTGCTTGCGGCAGCACCGCGTTCGGTGCCGAAGAGGTTTTTGCCGCCGGGCAATCGCTGCCGTCGCAGTTGGTTTCGCGGGTAACCATCCCCTTGACATTGTTCATGTCGAGAACGAGTTTGGTGATGTAACGGTACATCCCCGCGTCGTAGAAGATGAACCCGAAAAGAATCACCGTACACGCCCAAGGGAACACTTTGAGGAACCTTTCCATTATGCTATCTCCTTTGTGTTGTTTGACTTTTGCCGTTTTTACAAACACCTCGCACCGCGCGAGATGTTCACGTTCAACGGCAAAAATTTTAAAGAACAGAATAATATATCACAAATTGGATTATTTGTCAAATGCCCCGGGCTCGGCAGATAGAGTGAGGGTCTTGCCCCCGTCACCAATAATAAACATCTATTTGCAGAAAAATCGTTACTGACGACGAGTAAATGCAATATGCAAATATATTCCCAAAATTGGTGAGGGGCTTGACAAAACCCTCAAAATGTGCTATACTGGTTTTAATAAAATTCAAATTGACTTTGATTGCGCAACGAGAGAGGCGCGGTCAAAGCCCGAAAAAGCCTGAAATATATTTATCGGACTCTCTCATTGTAGAGAGTTTTTGTGTAATATAAGCCAATCAGGAGGTAGAATGTTGACAAAATAGGCAAAATGTGCTATACTTTCATGTTAAATTACAAACAGTTTTTCACCCAATCTTGCGCCTTCTAACAGAGCGGACGCAGGCAGAGTCAAAAACTCTGGCAGTGAAGCTCTTTTTACTTACAAGGCAGGAATAAAATAAAAAACGTTCGCTACAAAATGGCCGGCCACGGGTCGGTCAGGAAAGCCCTGGCTCATAGAGCGGGGCATAGGAGAGACGAAGATGAAGACGAAATTGGCATTTGCGATTTTCGCGATGGTGATGGTGGCGACGGGGTCGGCAATGGCGCAATGGGCGCAGGAGCCGATGGACGATCTAAAGACCCTGCAACAGTGCAGGGCATCGTTCAAAAACGTGTGCGCGCCCTGCGCAAGCGTTTTCGCTTCCGGCCAGCTGAGTGCCACGTGCACCATGGAAAAGGCACAGGCGTGCGGCGAAGTCTACACCGGCATCTGCGGTCAGACCGCGAAAGCCGCTGCGACAACGTCGCCGTCCGTGCCGCCGAAGTGCGACGACAGATGTAGGGAGCGTCGCAAGGCCCGACAGGAAAAGTGGAATGCGCTCTTCCTGGACATGGCGGACCTGAAGGTCCGCGTGGCCGCCCTGGAAAGGAGAGCGGACGAGAACGACACACGCGACGCGGCGAATGCCGCGCACGACAGCGACCAGGACAACCTGATTGCTGGTCTTCGCAAGGACGTGGACGGCCTCCTGGATTGTCATGGTGAAAATCCGAAGGCGGGTTGCCACCAGGCAATTGAGGAGCAGATCGATGAGGCGAAGAAGGAGGCGATGGACTACACGGATATGATGTTCATATCCACCGCCTTCAAGTTCGACCTCGGAGCGGTCGTCCTCGGCTCCACGGATTTCCGAGGGGTTGGGATCATAGCTGGCGGATTGCGCATTGCTCTTGACTTCGGCGCAACCGATCGGTTCCGTCCCGTTTTCCACGCTTCGGTTGGCGGTGGTCACGGACGGTGGGCAAACGTGGTTTGGGAAGTCGGCACTTCCCAGGAAATTCGTGTTAACGACAAGGGGACTGTCTGGCTAGGGCCGGCGGTCACCTGGTCACACGAAAACGTCCTGGACGCCAACTACAACACGTTCCTCGGCCTCGGCCTCTCCCTCAGAGTGTTGTTCCCCGAGAGCCACCACGGGTATTTTACCGCGGCGGTCTTCGGCGGTGACAACATGTACTTCGTCCCGGACAAAACGGGCGAGTACGATGAGGTCATGGCCCATCACTTCGGAATTGGGATCCAACTCTCGGTTGGATACTCCATTTTCCAAGACCTCCGCAAGAAGTAGTAGTTCTCCTGTCTTTTACGGTCAGGGTATTCGCAAGAATATCCTGACCGACCTTATCTTGATCAAAAATGGTTTTGGTCAAGTAGGGGAAAATACTTAGTTAGTTGCTTGACAATTAAATTAAGGGTTAGAAAAACGTTCGTGGACAAAGCCAGCGCGCGGCGTTGGTTTCAAAAAAGGGAGAACAAAATGAAGAAGTTTTACGGAATGATGATTGTTGCTATGATGGCGGTCGGATGCAACGAAGGCTACGGCATCGGCGATAAGTTTTTCGCTGAAGTCGACGCCGGTTCGGACACCGACACGGACACCGACACCGATACGGACACGGATAGCGACAGCGACACCGATTCCGATACGGACACGGACACCGACACGGATACCGATACCGACACCGATTCCGATACGGACACGGACACCGACACGGATACCGATACCGATACGGATACGGACACGGGCGAGTGCGAGGATGGTGAAGAGCAGTGTGACGGAAACATGGTTCAGGTTTGCGGCGACGACCACGAGTGGGCGAACTGGGACGAGTGTCTCGCGTCTGCTCACAAGGAGTGTGTCGAGGCCAGCTCGACCTCCGCGAACTGCGACTGCGTCTCCGGTTACCACCTGTCCGCAGGCAACTGTGTCGCGGACACGGTCGTGATCTGCACCGCTGGCTACGAGGAATGTGACACGGATGGAAACGTTCTGGTTTGCAACTCGGCCGGCACTGCGTGGGTGGTGGACGACACTTGCCTCGCCACGAACCATGAAGAGTGTATCGAGGCCAGCTCGACCTCCGCGAACTGCGACTGCGTCTCCGGTTACCACCTGTCCGCAGGCAATTGTGTCGCGGACACGGTCGTGGTCTGCACGGCCGGCAACAAGGAGTGCGACACGGCCGGCAACGTTCTGGTTTGCAACTCGGCCGGCACTGCGTGGGTGGTGGACGACACTTGTCTCGCCTCCGCTCACGAGAAGTGCGTCGAGACCAGCTTGACCTCTGCCTCGTGCCAGTGCGTGGATGGGTACTATCTGTCCGTGGGTGTCTGCATCGCGGACACCGACACTGACACCGACACTTCGGTCGAATGCACGGACGACGGTGGCGAGTGCGCCTTGGGTTACGAATGTAAGGCGGGGCATTGTGAAATGCCCTGCGACTGGGAGAACCCTTGTGACATGGCCTCCGGTTTAGAATGCTTTTTGACCGGCAAGGATCCCGACCAGAACTGGAAGTTCTCCGGGATCTGTCTTCCCATGCCGGCGGCAACGGGCGAATTCAGTTCCGTATGGTACTACGACATGGAACTGGAGAACGATGAGGACACGGGTACGTGTGCGTATTACGATACGTACTCTCCGTCCCCGACGGAGTACTCGTCGCCAGACACCGCCGCGGCCAGCATCATGTGCACCGATAATTCGTCGGTGCCGTGGGTCATGGAGGGCGAGTTCGAAGATCCGAGCACGTCGTCCGCTCGGACCCACCTGATCGCCCACGGCGATCATAACCACCAGATGACGACTTTCGGGCGTATCCTGTATACGCCCCCCGTCCTCTGACATGTTCTTTGAGCCTCGAATTCCTTTCGAGGTATATGCCCGGGCAGAGCTTATCTGCCCCAATCATATGGCATCATTTATCTCTCAAATGATCCCAGATGTAAACAAAAAACTCCGATTCGTCGGAGTTTTTTGTTTGGGAAAAAATTATTTTTTTCTAAATATTACACACTTGGTATCAGTGCATTGCTTTGCGTAATTATTGTATTCATCAATTGTCGCCTTCGGTTGATACATTAGGTAATCAACATTTTTTATTATCTCAACAGCGGGGGAGACGGCTTCAAAAATTTTATCCCACTCAATGTAATCTTCGGGAAAAACGTGGATATCACCTTCGCGCTGGTATTTCTTGTTAATAAATAATTTTATGAAAACCGTTTTGACAAAATCCCAAGTTAAAAATTCACCGGTTCGTAAAATAAATTTGGTGCGCTCGGCTTTTGTTTGTTTGGTTTTGGCGTTGTATTCGGCGAGGACAACGTCCGGGTACCAGCGGTGTTCGTTGGCTTCATGGTCAATGTATATTAGACCGCCCGGTTTTGCTACGCGGATCATTTCTTTGATCGCGGAAATATAATCGGGAATATGGTGCAGCACCGAATACACGGCGACAATATCAAAGTGGTCATCTTCAAAAGGTAATTTTTTACCGTCAAATAGTGCAGTCTCTATATTGAGCGCCGAGTATTGGTTTTGTAAAATTTCCAATGAAACTGATGAGAGATCGCAAGCGATAACCTTGGCGCCTTTTTCCGCAAATATTCTACTGAGATTACCGGTGCCGGCGCCGTAATCTAAAACAACCGGAGAGTTTATTTTTGTTAAACTTATTACCTCGGCAATAGTCTCCCCCAGACGTCTTTGTTCAACCGGATTGTAAATTTCCGTGTGCTTGGTATTGTATATGTAGGCATTACGGTCGTGTTGTTTGCGATTTTTTGTGATTATATGCTCGTTGGACATATTTAGATATTAGTAATAATTTCACCATATATTATAGCCCTTTTTTCTAAAATACAAAAGTTTTTGCGCTAAATTTGGTGCGGCAGACGAAAAAGGCGCTTGCTATTGACAAAAACTCTAAAACATGCTATTATATGATGTTAAAATTAAAGGGACAAATGCACGCGATTTGACGGTGAGAGAGCCGTAAAATTCGCATAAATTTGAAAAAACTCTCTCACGGGAGTTTTGTTTGAGTGGAGTTGTCGCTCGGATGCAAATTGTATCAAAGCGACAGGGCCGCCCCCTCAACATGGGTATATCATAGTCATGTTGAGGGGGTTGCTCTCCCTATGCCTTTGCGTTTTATGCGCGTGGCCAAAAGAGTTTCTTTGACAATTTAATTATTGGATTTAGTTAGTTTGAGATAAGGAAAACAACCAAATGCGATTTTGGAAATCGCAAAAGATTCCGGAAACGGAATGGAGGAAGAAATGGAAAAGAGATTTTTGTTTTGTTTCGTTGCCATCGTCGCGGCTATCGCGTGTTCGCCGAACACACGAGAGCCCCATCAGTCGGTAGTGCCGCCGGATTCAGATTCGTCTACGTCCGACACGGATACCGACACCGACACGGACACAGATTCCGACACAGATTCCGATTCGGATAGCGACAGCGATTCCGACACGGACACGGACACCGACACCGACACGGACAGTGATTCGGATACGGACAGCGACACGGATACGGATTCGGACACAGATTCGGATTCGGATACGGATAGCGACACGGATTCGGACACGGACGTGGACGCCGGCACGGATGCCGGCACCGATGGCGGGACCGATGGCGGTCTCGACGGCGGTTCGGATACCGACACGGATACGGATAGCGATTCCGATTCTGACACAGACTCGGATAGCGACACGGATTCGGACGCCGGAACCGACGGTGGCGTAGAGCCGACCGAGTGCTCCAGTGGCGTTTGCTGCGACACGGTGACCGGACTCTTCAAGGACGATACCGTCATTTGCGGGACGTCGTTAGAGTTGAGGTGCGATGACACCGGTTGCAGCGCTGACGTTAGGAATGCCTACGTCATTACCAGCTGTCCCGGATATTCCGAGGACTGCGAAGGAATAGAGGAGGTGTTTACCAGCAGCGTCGTGGACGACTGCGGTGACAATGAAACCTGCGAAGCTTCCACCGCTCTCTGCGTCGAATGTGAGTTCGGCTGTGAAGACGATTCCTTTGGAGTCGGAACGTGCAGCGAAGAACCCATCGTCATTGACGCCGGAGTGGACTCCGGAACTTCGGACACCGACACCGACACGGACAGTGATTCGGATACGGACAGCGACACGGATACGGATTCGGACACAGATTCGGATTCGGATACGGATAGCGACACGGATTCGGATACGGACGTGGACGCCGGCACGGATGCCGGCACCGATGGCGGGACCGATGGCGGTCTCGACGGCGGTTCGGATACCGACACGGATACGGATAGCGATTCCGATTCTGACACAGACTCGGATAGCGACACGGATTCGGACGCCGGAACCGACGGTGGCGTAGAGCCTCCGACCGAGTGCGTGGCTGACGACCCGTGCTGTGACAGCGAGGGGTTCTACCTCGCCAACGGCACCGAGTGCGACGGTGGTACTGTGCTCTCGATCTGCGAGAGCGGGTACTTCTGTGACGGCGTCGGCGATTGCATGCTCGAGTACGTCCCCGCGTCGGACAATAAGGTCTGCGATAGCGATATCGCCGACCTTTGTGACGCCGTGGATTACTGCGACGGTAGCGGAGGTTGCCCAGACGCGGTCCTGTCGTACGGCGATGATTGTCATGCATCCGAAGGGGCGTGTGACGTTCAAGACATCTGCAACGGGCTCGGCAAGGATTGTCCTGATGAGCTTCTCGTCGGCGATACCTGCCGACCGGCCGTTGTTGGTGGATGCGACATCGCGGAGACCTGTTCTGGTTCTTCTCCGGACTGTCCGGCTGACGTGGTTGCTTTGGCAACGACTGTCTGCCGTGCGGCATCCGGGGTTTGCGATAAGGCCGAGAACTGCACAGGCAGTTCGGCTACTTGCCCGGCGAACACGTTTGAGTCGGCCGCCACAGTGTGCGCGTCCAGTTACGTGTATCAGTGCAACGGCAATCTGTGCGGGTCCGATGCTCAACGGCGTCTGGTGAGGCAGTATTGTACTGGTAGCGCGGCTGCTTGCAGTGGCACTATCTACTACAACCCCTGGACCACCATCGCCAACTGCGACGCATCGGCCATCTGCATTTCCACTTCTACCTCAGCCATGTGTTCCGAGTGCGGTTACGCTTGCCAGGACATCCCGGCAGGGACGTGTGTTGGTGAAGAAGGACAGCCGTGTGCCGAAGCTCCTTTCGAGGAGTGCGAAAGCGACGACCTGTTCTGCGACACCGACGACGTCTGCAGTGATGCTCCGGACGGCGGCATTGCCGACGGTGGCGTAGACGGTGGTTCCGATACGGACACCGACGCAGATACCGACACGGACACGGATACGGATAGCGATTCGGACACGGATGCCGATGCCGGCCTTGATGGCGGCTCGGATACGGACACCGATAGCGACACGGATTCCGATTCCGACAGCGATGCCGGTACTGACACGGACACTGAGACTGACACGGATACCGACACGGGCACCGAAGGAACTTTCTGTCTTGAAAAAGCAGACTGTTCCGAGGGAGAGTACTGCAATCTGGAGACGAGCCTCTGTACGCTCGTGCCGGAGTTCCCGTTACCTGCGGGACAGTACTTCTATTGCTGGGGATACAACATCACTCATGATCCCAGCAATGTGGTGTCGCAGTGCACGACAAGCTCTACTTCCACTTGCACCTACTACGATCCGGCGGCGTCACAGCAGTATTCCGCCACGGTGTCGCTCTACTGCATCTTGGATCAGTACGGCACCACGTCCACCCCCACCTGTCCCGCGGTGCAGGACATCGGCGAGTGTTGCATCTCCGGGCAGACTGATTTCGTTGCGCGGTACGCCGCGCCGGAAGAATGCAACGACGCTGACACGGACAACGATCCGGTTGGTGGATGTTCTTCCTACCGCCAATGCTTGAGGGGAAGTGATGGTCACTTCCTCGCCGAAGGCCTGTTCTAGGCCTTTCCCGCCTTGTTCTAAAAAATCCAATAATCCGTTCATTCCCAAAAATAGCCCCGGACAGTCCGGGGCAATCACCATGAAATCGTCTTGACTCTCTCCTTGACGATTTCAGTTGATATACAAAACCCGCTATTAACTTGGCGGGTTTTGTGTTTTTATAGTATAATAATGAATAGATTGCCGCGGCCTTTGGCCTCGCAATGACAAAAAATATGAACAAACTATTTCCTCTCAACACCGAAACAAAACGGATTTTGTTTTGGACTATTGTCAGCATCGCGGTCATGTCCACCTATATGATAGCCGGAATGATTTTCGGGTCATCCATGATAATGCTGCTCTTCGCGCTGATAGTGGTTTTTTTATCCACGGTCATGCACCCGCAAGTTGGCATCTATACAATTTTGATTTGTACCATGTGGTTTGAGCGATATTTTACGCTCGCGCCCATCACCATTGGCAGTGTTGTCTATAAAATTTATCCGCTGGATTTTTGTATTTTATTTTTAGCTTTGAGTTTGGTCGCCAGATTGGTAGAAGGAAAAATTAAATTTAAAACCCAAGCGCTTGACTGGTTTATTTTGGTTTTTGGCGGAGTGTGCACCTTGAGTTTGTTATCGTCGTATTGGCGCGGGTTGGATATGGCCGTGGCTGTCGGTACCTACAAAAATTATTTTCTTTACGCTGTTTTATACGTGATACTTACTATCGTTATGCAGACCAAGGAGGAGTGGGTCAGGCTTCTGAACTGGCTTATCGCGGCCGGCTTTGGTTTATTCTTTTTCCTTTTTTACGGACTAATTGCTGGCCATGGACTTTGGAGTGAATATACTCCGTTATCCACGTCCGGCGAACGCCTGATCGCCGGCACCCATATTTTTTATTTGATGTTATTTTTATTTTGGCTCGCGGCCGCTTATCTCTACCGTGAAGTCAAAGAAAAAAATAAATGGCAATCAGTGGCTGTGATTGTGGGCATGTCGCTGGCCGGTCTCGCGCTGGTAGTCTCGCTTGTGCGCCATCTGTGGTTGGCCGTGCCAACTGTTTTAATTTTTTGGATTATATTTTTACCGACTATGCGCCGTCGGTTAAAATTTTTAATTTTGATCGGAATAGTCGGCGCGCTGACCGCGGTGTTGACTTTTATTTTTATTTATTCCGGACGCGTTATTCACGGCTCCAATGCCGGGCAGACTTTTGCCAATACATCGGAGGTTTTGAGTCAGAGAACTGACATAGAAAATGTGACCAGCGGAAACGACTCCAGTTTTTCTTGGCGTTTGGCGGTCTGGAAAGTCGGTTTTTCCGCTTGGTTAACGCATCCATTTTTTGGTTTGGGATTGGGCCATCGTATCACCGGGTTGATAAATAATTGGCCTTTTGATATCGCCCTGCGCGAGATACACAATGATTATCTGGCTATGCTTTACCAGATGGGCGTGGTCGGGTTGATTGCCGTCTTAGAATTCTTGGTTTTCCTTTGGTATATTTTTTTTCACGATAGAAGTTTCTTACTTGATAATGAATCGCTTGACGGCCGATTGTTCTTTTCGTTTTGGAGCATGGCGATATTATTTATGATTGGTTTTCTTGTCTCGGTTTATTGGGATGTAAATTTCTTTGTCATTTGGTGGTGGCTCGCCATTGCCGGCCTGCGGTTTGTTTGCATGCGACAACCCGTCACCACCAAAATTTTTTATGAAGATACTTCAGATAAATAAATTTTTTTATCGCCGAGGCGGAGCCGACCATCATTTTATGGATTTGGTTGATTTGTTGCACGAAAAAGGCGAAGGAGTATTTGTCTTTTCCATGCGCGACAAACGCAATAAGTCGAGCGATTACGAAAAATATTTTGTCTCCAACATTGAATTCGGTAAATTAAATTTGGCCGCTCTTCTGCGTCCGTTTAGAGTGATATATTCTTTTGAAGCGGCGAGAAAATTGCGTCGTTTAATTCGCGAGGCTCGTCCGGATATCGCGCACGTGCATTTGATTTACCATCATCTGTCGCCATCTGTTTTGGCGGTTCTGAAACAAGAAAAAATTCCCGTGGTTATGACGATTCATGATTGGAAACCGCTTTGTCCGAATTATCTGATGTTTACCGAAGGCGCGATTTGTGAACGTTGCCGCGGTGGTCATTATGTTCAGGCGGCCAAGCATCGTTGTATCCACAATTCTTGTCCGCAAAGTATTTGGGCCGCGTTTGAGGCTTATGTTTATCATGCTAAAAATTATTACGAAGAGTATGTGGATTTATATATTGCCCCGAGCGAATTTGTAAAAACAATGTTTATTAAATGGGGTTTTCCGGCGGACAAAATTCTGGTGTTGCCTCACTTTTTATCGCCGTCAATTGTCCGCGAACAAACCTCAATTACAGCGCCGGCTAAACCGGAGTTTGTTTTTGTCGGGCGTCTGAACGCGGAAAAGGGGATTATGACTTTGGCAAGAAAATGGGCGAGCGAAAAAATTTTATATCCTCTGCATGTATTTGGCGACGGGCCGCTCGCGCCTCAACTTAGAAATTTCGTGGAGGACAATCGATTGCGAAATATTATTTTACACGGCGCAGTACCGCGCGAGGAAATCAGCCAACGTTTGCGCGCCATGACCGCATTGATTGTGCCAAGTGAGTGGTATGAAATTTTTGGTTTGGTGGCGATTGAAGCATGGGCGCAAGGTGTGCCGATTATTACCTCAAATTTCGGCGCTTTACCCGAGCTGGTTAAAAATTCCGGCGCCGGTATTGTGATGGATTTTAAAAATGATAAACTTTCCGATGTCCTGTCCGCCATTACCGACCAAAAATATCGCGATAACGCCGTATCGTATATGTCCGGCCATCACTTGGCTGATGAATATTACCGAAAATTATTACATATTTATAAAATGGTTGTGTAGGCTGTTCAGGGAGGGGCGTAGAAAATATTTATGTATAAAAGTATTAAAATAAAATTATCAAAATATCTTGCCATTGTTTTGCTACTGGCGATTTTTTTTAGTGTTGCACCCGCCTCGCCGGCCCGGGCCGCGAACAAATACCCGCGTTTGGCCAATTTTTATTTATACTCGCCGATACGCGAGAGCGAAGTGGCGCAATTTTCCAAATGGGACGTGTTGATTTTTCACATGCTCGCGACGCAAAATAGCGCCGCGCAAATAAAAAAAATACGCCAGCTTAATCCGGATATAAAAATTTTGGTTTATCTGGCCTCACAAGAATTTCCCATTGAAGATTATAAATCATGGGATACGATGTCCAATGGCCTGATGAAACAAGAAGTGGCCGGCATCACCGATGACATGTGGTTGTTGGATGAAGACGGCGATCACGTGGTATTTTGGGGCAGCAATTGGATGTTGAATATTACCAGTGATCGGTGGACAAATTATCTATCTAGTTTTGTCGTAGACAAACTTTTGTCCTCCGGACTTTATGATGGTGTATTTTACGATAATTCTTGGTATAACGTGTCTTGGGTAAACGGTGGGGCGATTGATGCGGACAAAGATGGCCGTAATGATAATGCTGACAAATTAAACGCCGCTTGGCGCGCGGGTATGAACCGGCTGTATCAGGAAACGCGCGCCAAAGCCGGTAAACAAATCATGATTATCGGCAACGGTGATCAAGGTTATTATGGCGACATCAATGGAATATATTTTGAAAATTTTTCCACCAACAGTTATATTTCATGGGAAGAAAAAATGCGTTTGTATAATTTATCACAAAAGACTTCGGTGGCGCCGCAAGCGGCGATTATCGGCAACACTTCGGCTGATTCTTCCAAAGCCAAAACCGATTATCAAAAAATGCGTTTTGGTTTGACCAGCGCGCTTTTGAGCGACGGCTATTATGCTTATGACGCCGGTTCTTACAGCCATGCGGAAAGATGGTGGTATGATGAATATGATGTAAACTTGGGCGAGGCGCTCAGTCCGGCCGTATCCCAATCCGGCAACACCGCGTACACCAAAGATGTTTGGAAACGGGAATTTACCAATGGCATTGCCGTGGTAAATTCTTTGGCTGAAAAAAAGGAAGTGGACTTGGGCGGAGAGTTTGAAAAAATTATTGGCACGCAAGACCCGAAGACCAATGACGGCGGTATCGTCAGTAAAATAAATGTCGCGGCCAAAGATGGATTATTGCTTTTAAAAACTTATCAAACCGTAAAGGATTTGGTTTTCGTTAATGGTTCATTCGTCAGGTTTTTTGATATGCTGGGCAATCGTGTGCGCAACGGATTTTTCGCCTATGACGAACGTTATGCCGGTGGCGCGCGTGTATTATTCGCCAACGTTGATGGGGTTGAGGGCGATGAGACTATTGTCGCGTCCGGCGCGAAGTTGGAAATTTTCAATAGTAAAGGCGAACATCTTTTTAATGATTATCCTTACGGCGCCAATTACAAAGGCGACATACGGATTTCCATTGGGCGATTATTCAAGGACCAAATTCAAGACCAAATATTAGTTTCTCCGAGCTTCGGCGGTTCCGTCATTATGTATAATTATTATGGCGCGGCCATGCAAGCCGGTTATTCGCCGTTCGCTAAGTCATACGTCGGCGGGTTGTCTATCGCCGCCGCTCAGTTAAACGGCGACAACAACGACGGCAATGTGATTGTCGGCGTGGGCAAAGGCAAAAAAGCCGAGGTATTGATTTATGACAATCGCTTGAATAAACTCATTTCCAGATTTTATCCTTATGATAAAACGTTCAAGGGCGGAATTTTTGTTTCCGCCGGCGACGTTAATGGCGACGGTAAAGATGAAATAATTGTCGGCGCTTTGTCCAGCACAAAAATTCCGGTCCGCGTATTCAACGCGTCCGGAAAAAAATTGTCCGAGTTTACTTTGACCGGAGTGTTTGGTGCGTCCGGCGGTAATATGGTCGGCACCGTGGATATAAACTTTGACGGCAAAACCGATATCGCGGTGATAAACCCGTAGGTGTCATGTGTCATCCCCGCGCAAATAAAGTGCGGGCCGGCCTGCCGGCAGGCAGGGATCCAGAAAGATTGCAAACAGTGAGATTTTTTCAATATGGCTAATTTTAGCCATATTTTAGTATTGACAAAACCTCCATTTTGTGCTATACTTATTTGTTAGTTTGGAGTTCTTTGACAACTTAAAAATTTCCGGGCAAGTGCCGAAACCCATTATGTGGGCGGAAAATAATGTTGTTGAAACTTCATACTACCGAATGAGGCGTGGAGCCGAAGTTCCATCTCGCTCGTATGCAATTTTGCATCGAGCAAAGCCGAAATTTACAATTTCGTAAATTCGGTTCACGCCAACCCCGGGCTTGGTATGGGGAGGAGAATGAAAATGAGGATTTATGATAAAAGTGGCGCGACCAGAGTAAGGGATTCATATTCTTCAGTCGAAAACGAGGCTGAAGAATCGTATTTTTGGGCCATTATAAATGGCCTGATGCCGAACGGGGTGGGAAGGGGTATCTGGCCGATCTTGGCAGGATATCCTAATGTCGACATGGAGTTGGACGACAATGGAAATGGATACGGAAACTTCTCAAAAATCCGTATCCACCAAAGTTCTGTCTATAGTCGTATAGACAACCAGAGAACAGAGGATTTCAAAGAAAGTGAGATTAAGTGGTCCACTAGGAGTGGACATACCGTAGAAATACGGTATTTCGAAAATAATGACCCAAATACTCCTGAATGGAGTATTATTGTAGAAATCGGGGATGAAGATTCATCCCGGTTTTATCCTGAGTTAATAGAAAGTCTTGGGGATATAACCAAGAGTTTTACCTTCTAGTTTGTTTTTTCTTGTTCTTTCGAGCCGATACGCATTTTGCGGGTCGGCTCTTTTTTATTTTCACAATCCCGTAATCAAACAAACCACCGCACCGTCAAATTTCCGCCCGCATTGGACGGATTTTTTTAATCCCGCGACCGAGAGCGCACTATTAGGCGAGATATCAATATTTTCTGTTTGCTTCACCGCGCTCATAGCTTCTAAAATTTCATTATTATCGGCAATCCAACCGGCGCCATTAGTTTCGTCTAAAATTTGTAAAATATTTTTTTTACGATGGCCGATTTTGTCCACGATGGCCGAGGCGAGCGATGGCGTTACATTTTCATCAATTTTAGCATCTTCATCATTTTCATCATCAACAAACGGATGACAATCCGTCGTTTGCACGATATGAATTTGCGGATTGATGCTTAATTTTTTAAAGCCGAGATACAGGCCTTCGGCCGTGGTACCGCTGGAGGTCGGAATAAACACCGCTGATAAATTCTTTATTTCCGCGAGCTCTTGGGCGAGTGATTCATATCCAATCAGCGCCGAATCATCCGTGGATTGGCGCAGGTTTTTTATTTTATCGGAATTTTTTTCCACCATCATGGCCTCCTGCTTTGGCGTCGCTGTTTGTTTGATAATTATTTCCACAGCGTTATTCCTCGCGTCTTCCAAGCGCATTAATTTTCCTTTGAGAATTTTTTCTCCGGTATAAACCGTGAGCGAAATTTTTTCATTGTGATTTGTATTATGTTCGCAAACCGCTATGACCGCGGCTAGAGCCGCGTTGCCCGAAGAAGAAATGACAAATTCACGAAAACCTTCATTAAAATATTTTTGTATCATGAGGGGGATGGAGCGTCCTTTGTGCGAGCCCAGCGGATGCAAATCCTCGCGCTTGAGATAAAGCGGGTTGGCGATGCCGGTTAATTCGGCTAATTTTGGCGCTGGGTCTTGCGGGGTAGTCATATGGTCTTGCCAAATAAGTATTATTAATGTATAATGGCCTCGTTCAGAAAATCTAATCAAATTACTATGAATATCACTTGTCCTGAGTGTAAAAACAGTGTTGACCTGACATCATATCCGGAAATTTCCGGTGGTACGGTCATTGAGTGCAATCATTGCGGTATCACTTTGGAAGTGAAAGAAGCCGGCGATGACCTCATGGCCGAAGTTATTGATGAGGGGAAATAATCGCCTCAATCATTCCACGAAAACCGTGGCTGCCCAAAAAGACAATAGCGTCTTCGTGGTCGGCCGCGGTTTTTAAATACTCTGTCAACTTTTCGTCCTCGTCAATTTTTCTCGTTTGCGGATTTGTTTTGACGACTACTTCAAACAACTTAGCGTCATCCATGACTTCGTCGGGGTTCTCCCCGATTTTTATTTTTGTCAGTCGCGGGATGATTACTTCATCCGCGTCCGCAAATGCATGATCGTAACTCGGCGCGGCAGTTATTTGGCGATTGCCGGTGTTGGGTTCAAACACGGCAATAATTTTTCCCGTATAAATTTCACGCAAAGTGGCCAGTACGGATTTGGCTTTGACTGGCGAGTGGGCGATATCATCAAACACCGGCGCGCCGTTCACGGTTTGTCCGCGTTTTTCCAGACGGCGTTTAATGCCTTGAAAAGATTTTATCGCTTCAATAATTATATTTGCGTCTATTCCGATTTCGCGCGCCATGGCAAATGCTCCGCAAATATTTTCCGTCATGTAGCGCCCAAGCATGGGCGAATATATTTTGTACTCGTTCCCTTGATGCGTGATTGTAAATTGAATACCATTTTTGTCAGTGATGATATCCGAATACTTATAATCAACATTATTCTTTGTTCCGTAAGTGACAATTTTTTTATCACCAACGTTTTGCGTTACGCGTTTCAGATTTTCATTATCACCGCAGGCCACAATCAATCCGTTTTCCGGAATCATGGCCAAGAGTTTAATAAAAGCGTCATAATATAATTCCTCGGCTGGATACATGTCAAAATGGTCCCATTCCAGTCCGGTCAAAAGCAAATGCGTTGGTTTGTATGAAAAAAATTTCGCTTCGGGATTTTCTTTGCCGGTTTTGTATTCGTCGCCCTCAAGTACGCTCCACGCCTTCGCCGAGGCTTCGGCGTGCAAGCTCTCGGTTAAATCGTCAGCCGCGTAGGGTAAGCTTTGGCACAAGCCCCCAAACATATAGGCAGGATTATAATTCGCGTGAATCAAAATGTAGGCGAGCAGGGATGTGGTGGAAGTTTTGCCATAGGTTCCGGCGCAAACAATGGAATTTTGTTTGACCAAATTTTGGGCGATAAGTTGAGGATAAGAAACATGAGGAATATTATTTGTTTGCACAAATTGCCATTCGGGATTTTCTGAACTCGCCACATTGCCGACCACCACCAAATCAGGCGTACCCATTTTTTCCGGATGCCAGCCGGCGTAAAAATCAATTTGATTTTGTTCCAAATGCGTGGACACGGGCGGATAAAAACCCGCATCCGAGCCGGTCACTTTGTATCCTTTCTTTTTCCAGAGGATGGCCAAGGCACTCATGCCGACACCGCAAATTCCGATAAAGTGGATGTGTTTCATAATATTTTTTTCAATTCATCAATATCATCGCGCCAGCGTTCGCCATCAAACCACTCAAATCCCTTGAATTGAGTTTTGTAAACCGCGGCCGGATTTTGCGCGCTGCCCAAGCAAACATATTTCTTATTATTTTCTTTGGCCCAGACGATCGCCTTGGTCATCATGCCGATGCCGAGATTGGGAATCTCGTTAACTAAATCATAAAATGGATATCCATAATGCAGCCAGTCATTGTTTTGATAGGCGATACAGTAGCCAACTTTATTATTTTCAATAGAATATTCCAGAAGTAAATTTGAATTGCTTTCTTTGCTCGTCAGCAGTTCTTTAATTTTATTAGCCGAAAAAGTTCCGGCGCCGAACTTCTGAGTGTAAAAATCAAAACCGAGCTTATGAATGCGCCAATCATAATTTGGGTGCGGTAAATCAATCGCGATCATTTTTACATTTTCCACTTTTCGCAGTATGCGGCGGTTTTCACTCGATAATTCAAATTTATCCAAATCAATCCGCACGCTTCGGGTTTGCGTCATTTGACCTTTTCCCAGACGAGTAAAGACAAAACCGCGCTCGTAAAGCGCGTTGATATTTTGTTCGGAAAAATCCGTTATAGTTTTTTCGTCCCAGGATAAATATCCGTCCATACCCAGCATATTAATGCAGCGAAAGCCAAACGCCAATAATTACAAAAAATAAATGCACCAGCCAAAACCGCATTACAATTTTTTCTTCATTCCAACCGCGAAATTCAAAATGATGATGCAATGGCGCCATTTTGAAAAAACGTTTTCCGAAAAATCGCCGACTAATTACTTGGATGATAACCGAAATCGCTTCAATATAAAAAATAAAACCAAACAACGGAATTAGCAAAGTTTTGTTGATGGCGATAGCGTTAACCGCGAGCAGGGTGCCAAGCCCGAGCGAGCCGACATCGCCCATCTGAAATCTGGCCGGTTTGATATTGAAATAGGTGTAGGCGATGAGAGCGCCGACCACAGTGGCGTTGAGCAGTGTAAACGCGGCGCGTCCGTCAGTCCAACTGACAGCTGTCAATCCGAAAAACGTAATCAGAAGCGACCCGCCGGCCAGGCCGTCCAAACCGTCGGCAATATTGACTGCGTTGGCTGTGAACATTACCAAAAAAATTATAATTGGTATAATCCACCAGCCGAGCATAATTTCCCCGTCAAAAGGTAAATTGATCGTCTGCCAATGGCTGCCAAGTTTAAAATATATCCACCAAGCCACGACTGCGCCGGCAAGGAATTGTAAAATCAATTTTTCGTGGACTTGAATGCCCTTGCCCGGATGAGAACCGAGCATGCCGGTCAGCTCGCGGAACGCGGCCCAAGGCAAGGAAAGAAAATAATAAATACGCCAAAAAATATTGTGGTGAACTTTTACTAAAGTCCATGTCTGCGCTATGGAACGTCGGCGCCGGCGATGGCGTCCAAAAATATTCATTAGATCATCGGCCGCGCCGAGCAAGGCGGAAATTCCCATGGCGCCGATCGGCACATAAGTATAGGTGCGCTCCCAATTGAAAAGCAAGGTAATAACTGTCACCACGATAATCACCAAAAGTCCGCCCATGATCGGTGTGCCGACTTTTTGCGCGCGCTCGCCTTGCAAAGTGAAATCATAATCAGCCCGGCGGGTCACTTTGTATTTGTACAAAATTTTGGTGAGAATCGGCGCGAGCACAAACGCTCCCACGGCCGAGCAAATCAAATACAAAAGCGCTTGGTCCAAAAGTTGCGGTGAAAACGGGTTGCATGACATCATAATTATAATTTAATCCTTCTTACTTCAAACACTTTGGCATTTTTCGCTTCAAGATATGTTTCGTTGGTGTCATTTAATTTTCCCAATTCTTCCCAGGTCTGGTCCAACAGCGAGCGTTCCGGCGTGAGTATTTCAATTTCACCGTGCGAAACGCCGTGCCCGTATTGGCCTTCAACTGACCAGGCTCGCGCGTGTATGTAGGAAATTTTCCCCGCGTCAATGCCTTCCACAATTAATATGTGATTGCGTTTATTTTGCGGACCGGTTTCCAGCATGGTTAAGATATCCCCAGGCTTCAGTTGGGCATAATCAAACGGTTTGCGTCCGTCAGAAATTAATTCGGAAAATTTATTATTAGCCAATACGCGCACGGATAAATTTTCGGCCGGCCTGAGTTTTGCAATAATCCGGCGAATCCACGTCCCGACCGGCCAAGAGAACGCGCGCGAAAAAATATCAATGTTTCTTGTTTCGCGGAAATACGCGCGCAGTACGTGCGCGGCAAAACCCGAACAATCAATCCCGAGGTCGTTGTCAATTAAAAATTTTCGCACTTGTGCTGTTATTTCGTTTGCGTCTTTGCTTTCGCCGCATAATTTACATCGTCCGTCAAAATCAAAAAAATCATAATGATACTGGATAGATAATATTTTCGCCTCTTCAACAATTTCCGTGGGCGTGCCTTTACCGATTAGGGCGCGCAACTGTCCGCGTCCGCGTCGGCGAGCATTATTAAAATACGGACAGCGGATGTTTGACAGTCCTTTAAAAGGCAGGTTGAAATAATCGTTTATGAGTTTTTCCGCTTTTGGAGATAACATATTATTTTTTCTTTCAAAATCGGGGGCAATAAATTCAATTTTTTAATGTCGGAAATTTTTACCCATTTTAAGGCGTAGTGGTTCCCGTGCGCGTTGCGTTCTCTCTCCGGTCCGCCCAAAATCGCGCGACCGTTTATCGGCTTGGCAAAAAAGTAAATTTCGTCTTTGGTACCGGAAAACTTTATCGGCGGGATAGTTTTGTCAATTTTGCAATTCAGTCCGGTTTCTTCCTTTATTTCACGTATCGCCGTGGCTTCCACGCCTTCATTTTTTTCCAGAGTTCCTCCCGGCATCACCCAATAATTATAACCCAAGCGGTGGCGCTTGATTAAGAGGATTTTATTATCTTTTAAGATAATCATACCTGCGCGCGGCGCGCTAAATTTCAAACCCTGATGAGCCATACTCGCGAAAATCGCCAGCTCATTTCCGTGCTCATTGAGTTTATCATGCTCGGTCATCACCGCGCGATTTGTCTGCAGGCGCAAGAGGTCTGTGCCGGGTTTGGTATTTTGATATCGGATGTAGCGCCAGGCCACCGGTTTGTGGGCAATCGGGTCGCGCATATCCGGAATTTGCTCGGTCACCCGTTGAATTATTTGCGCGCCGTTATTAATGGCAATTAAATTATTTTTGGCGTCCTTTATACCAAGCAAAGCGAGTAAATGCACGGCAAAAACAGTCGCCCCTTTTTCATCAGTCTGTTCTTGCAGGATTGATTCAAAAGTGGTGGAAGCTGGTTGCCTGGCGTTAATCTCAATTAAATATATTCGTCTGGTTTTGGTGCAGACCGCCGCATCAATACCAAATAATCCGCGCCAACCGTCTTGGGCCAATCTCGCTCCGATGGCGCGCGCCATCTTGGCGTATTCATTTTTTTGTTGAGCTGACAAAATTTGATTGGGCATAGCCCAATCATTGCCAATAGTCGCGAATTGATTGTCGGTAAAAGGTTTGAGTCCCGTGATTTGGTAAGAAATATTACCGATCAAAACTTTATTGCCAATGACGATGTTGTTACTGGTGATAATCGGCCCCTTGATGTACTCGGCTTGCCGTGCTTCGCGCAATGGAAATTTTTTCTTGAGTTCGTTTAATTTTTTTGCCGAATCAATCAGTATGGTGCCGGTGCCGGTATGCGCCCGATTAAATTGCAGGATAAATTTTTTCCCTCGCCACTTAATTTCATTCAGGATTTTTGTTTCGGTTTTGGGCAGGTATTTCGTAAGCGGGCCGAGCCAGGCGGTTTGTGAGATCTTTTCTTCCACGCGGTTCGCCAGTCCGGACGGCGGATTTATTAATGTCCAATTATTTTCATGGCATACCGCCTCTATTTGCGGAGTGGGCTTGAACACCATGACCAAGTCATTTTTTTTGATATATTTTTTTGCTTCCGGAGATTTTAACAACTCCAGAGTATCCATAGTTTCCGCGCCACTCACCAAGATGATTTGGCGGGGGAATTTATTACGCAGTTTGGAGGCGAAATCTGATTTATTGGTCAGAATAAAAAATTTATTCAGCCCTAGATGCAGGCAGGCTTCAGCCCGCTCAACATCACGGCAAACATAAAAAATTCGCCGTGATTTCAGCGCTTTTTTCAGCATATTTTTTGTCTCGTTTGCCAGAGCCATATTTATGCGTTATAATGTGTAATTATAGCGAATATATTGAAAAAAGGCAAATATGTTGGAATTGGTAAAAGAACTCAAAAAATACGGCGACGTCAAGTGTGGTAAAGAACTAAAAAAATTTACCACGTTTCGTATTGGCGGTTTGGCCGAGTTCGTCGTGGAAGTGGCGGAGACCGATAAGCTAATTGCCTTGCTTAATTATCTCTCGGGCGAGGGGATTGATTATTTTATCCTCGGCGGCGGTTCCAATATCCTGATGCCCGATGAAGGTTTTTCCGGCGTGGTTATTCGCGTTAAGACCAATCATATAAAAGTTGGTAAAACAAAAATTATTGCCGACGCCGGCGTGCTTCTCGGCGCGGTGGTCGGCGAAGCGTCCAAAAATTCGCTCACCGGATTGGAATGGGCCGTGGGCATCCCCGGCACGGTCGGCGGAGCGGTGCGCGGTAATGCCGGCGCCATGGGTTTGGATACGGGGAAAAATATTGAAGCAGTTGTTGTTTGGAAAGATGGCGAAGTTTTAACTTTTACAAATAGTGATTGCGGTTTTTCCTATCGTTCCAGTGTTTTCAAGCGCGAAGGCGGCGTGGTGTTGTCGTCCACGTTTATTTTAGCGCCCGGCGAATCAGCGCAGATCGCCAAAAAAATTCAAGAATGTTTAACCGGACGTTTGGGTAAGTTTCCATCCGAGCCGTCAGCCGGAAGTTTTTTTCAAAATATCAAAAAATGGTCCGGTGAATTACCAGAGGGCTTGCCCCAAATTCATCGCGAGCGCGGTGTGGTCCCGGCCGGTTGGTTGATTGAACAATGTGGGCTTAAGGGATACCGCATCGGCGACGCCGGTATTTCGGAAATTCATGGTAATTTTATTGTTAATTACGGCAATGCCTCGGCCCGAGACGTGCAAAAATTGGTTGATGAGGTCAAAGAAAAAGTGTATAATAAATATGGAGTGGATTTAATACCAGAGGTGGAAATTATTCATTAGTTATTAATTTTTTACATATGAACATACAAATGACCGGGAGGGGAATGGAATTGACAGACGCAATCAAGGATTATATTGAAAAGAAAATAGGTACCTTGGATAAATTTTACGATAAAATCCTAAAAGCGGATGTGAAAGTGGGTAAAGAATCAGATCATCACTTAAAGGGCGAGATATTTATTTGCGAATGCAAATTGGATGTGCCGGGCGTGGATTTGTTCGCCTCCAAGAATGAAAAGAATTTATACAAGGCGATTGATAAAGTCCGCGATTATCTGGAGGGCGAATTGAAAAAGCACAAAATCCTGCAAAGAGAAAAAATCAAAAAAGATAAGCGTCAAGTCCGCGCCGAAAAAGAATACAAACCGTAAAATCATGAAAACATTTTTATTGTATCTGCGCCGTTTGGTTATCGGGCCGATCACGGCCTCATTTATTATTTCCGCCGGTTGGATGTGGTATCACTATACGCATCATCCGCACGCGAAATTTATTTGGATGACCATCGCGGTAGCTGCGGCCATTCTTGTCGCCAACAAAATTTTTAAGGAATTATACCGCTGGCTGATTATTAAATTTGAACGCCATTATTTTTGGCGCACGGATTTTTATTATTTTTTGGATGAATTATTTTTTCTTTGCTCATTATATTTTATAGTCTTCTTCAGCCGCAACGAATTATTGAGCTTGGGAATTTTTGCCGTCGTCTCCTTGGCGGTGTTCATCCGGTTGGATGATTTTCTCGGCCGTCATCCCGATGATGACTGGCGCACGGCCGGCCGGGCGATTTTTGTTTTAGGCTGTGTAATATTTTTTGTGGATGCATTTTTCCAATATTTTTCCTACGCCAATTACATTTTGGATTCCAACATAAAGTTTTACAACATCGTTTTGTTCCGTTCCATCGCTATGTCAACCCTATGGATGGCCGGGTTCGCTCTCGCCAGTATGTTGTATGTGTCCATTGCCGGCCGATTCCGCCATGCGTTTTTGGTTTTTTGGCTGGCCGCGTATATTTTTGCCTTATTTATCGGCGTGGCCAATGTTGGCGTGCTGTCTCAATCCAGTTTGTATCTGAGCCCGGAAGTGGTGGCGCACGCGGGCGGCGGCGGAATGAAAGTTTATTTATGGCCCGGCGTCATTTTGGTGGCGGCTTTTCTCGCTGTGAGTACGATTTTTATTTTAGTCATTGGTCGTTTTGTCAAAAAGCACAATAACATTGATCGTCGCGTTTGGTATTTTTATGATTTTGGCATTATCTTGCTTGCCTTAATGGCGTTGTTTACTGTCGCTTCGCTCCGTAGCACGCCCGAGGCGAAAATTTTGGCGGCTTTTGTCAATGAATGGCGCGGGGCCAATCCCACTGCCACGCTCAATCCGGTTGTGCAAAACAAGTTGGAAAAATTTGGCATCACCCCGAATCTGAACGAGTTTTATATCAACGAACGGGATAATGTATATTCCACCACCACCAAACTGTTGCCAAATAAATTTGATAAAAAGAAGCCCAATATCGTAATTGTATTTTTGGAATCGTTTTCTTCGCGCCTGACCAGTGTTTACAATCCGGATTTAAAAGGGTTAACGCCCGGATTGGAAGCCATGGCCTCGGCCACCGGCACCACGATTTTTCACAAAGTCTATAACGGTTCCACCCCGACCATCACCGGACTTCTGGCCGAGCTTTGTTCGTTTTTACCGCCGACCGGCCACAATGAAATTCAAAATGAAAAACATTTGCAAAAACACCACCTCTATTGTTTACCCAAAGCCCTTTCGGACAATGGCTATGAATCAAATTTATATATCACGGCCGTGGACAAAGAATTTGCCAACAAGGATTCCATTCTCGGCAGTATGGGCGTGAAAGAATCATGGGGCACGTTTGAATTATCCAAAAAGATTTCCGGCGCGCCACTGGCTTGGGGTTATTCCGACCACCAAATGTTTCCGGAGTTATATAATGAGATGAAAGTTAAACGCGCGGAAAATGCCGAACCGTTTTTACTAATGCTTTCCACTGTGGACACGCATCCACCGTTTAATTTGGCCAAAGATGTGGTGAGTTATGGCGATGGAAGCAACAATTTATTCAATTCTTATCACACCACTGACGACGCCTTTGCCAAATTTTGGAATGAATTTGTCAAAAGCGATTTTGCCACAGACACCATTGTCGTGGCCATCGCCGACCACGCGGTTTTTCCCACGGCTTATGACAAAGATACTTTGCCGAATCTCGCCGGCAAAATGACCTTTTATGACGAGCTCGCGTTTATGACTTATATTCCGGACAGTATTTTACCCAAGGAGGTCAACACTCTCGCCTCGTCCTTGGACCTCGCGCCCACGCTTTTACAAATTTTGGGGATTAACACCGCCAATACTTTTGAAGGCCGTTCCATATTTGATGACCGCGCCAAATATCCCAACTTGCTCGGTATGCACGAGTTTGGTCTTTGGATTGACCAGACATCATTTACCACCACATCGGCGCAAATTGATTATGCTCCGCCCATGGATTTGAATTGCACGGAAGAAATTATCGGCGCCAGTTCCACCGCCCCGCTTACTTTATGCGAATACAAAAACTATTACGAGTGGAAGCGTTTGATGTTGGAAGAGGGGAGACTGTGGTATATGGAAAAATAATTTGGCTCTACGAGTAATCAGTGAGGCCTTATTTTTAAGCTGTAATTAGCGCATTATTTGATTGTGGATAAATAATGATATTGACAAAATCGTATTTATGTGCTATATTGTTTATACAAAGGCGATATGCCCATGCACTATGGGTATTAGCACGCATGTCAACTAAAAAATCCCTTCTTGAACGAAGAGATTTTTTAGTATATAATATTTCGCGTGGACTTGGGCCCGTAGTGTTAACGGTAGCATACCGCCTTTGACATGCGTGTGGTGCCGGTCCGAATCCGGTCGGGTCCACGGCCAAAGACAATCATTACAAATGGTTGTCTTTTGCTTGTAAATTATATTTTTTTCACCTGTTTTATTTCATCGGGTTTTTCCAATAAAATTCCTTTGTGAAGTTTGTAAAGCAGGGGAATGGCGCCGCATTTGGCGCAAACGCCCCAACCGCATTTACCGCCGTTGTCCAAAGATAATTTTTTGCAGAGAGATATTTCCCGTTCAAATATTTCTTTTTTAATTACATTTTTCTTGAGTCCTGTTTTACAAGTTATTTTTTTGGTCGGCATATTTTATCTTCCTACACCGGCATTATTAAGGCAATTATCATAAAGCGCGTTCACGGTATTACGCCTCTCCTGACCGGGTTTGTTCGCGTCATTTCGCGGGTCGCCTTTGGCTTGATCAAAACAATTTTGGCGGATATGCATTGGCCGCCAGCCAAACCACATGAATAATCCGATGAGTACCACCACGGCAATGGCGAGTGCGGCCATGAATTTTTTGTTGGTCAACATATGAATGAGTTAAGTGTTTAATATTTATTCCATTATATATACAACTGAAGCGGGGAATATATTTTACTTACTATACAACAAATCCATGTCAATTTCTATATTCTCCAAATTTTGTTTGATAACATTTTTTGAATTTTCAACCGCCTTGACGATTTATCTTATAAAACATTTTTTCCAAATAACAGGCGATGCCCATTTGGCTTGCGTCAAAATGCGGCATGGGCAAATTTGTCGGGTCAACCCACACCCACTCGGCGCACTTGTTTGGTTCCATGATTTTTAGTTCGCCGCTAAATTCCTTAACCAATAAAATAACTGAGATGTAATGAAGCCCCTCGTTGCGGAAAGTTTCTAAATTATTCGTCACCGCAATCACTTTCGGGTTTGTTATATCAAGGTCGGTTTCTTCTTTAATTTCCCTTATTGCGCTTTCTTCAAATGTTTCGCCCAACTCCAAATGCCCGCCGGGAATTGAATAATACGGCGCATGAGAATTAATTCTTTTACCGATTAAAATTTTTCCTTCACGGTTTACGACAATCACACCTGTTCCGACCCTCGGTCTGTTTTTTTCTTCGGACATATTTTTACGAATTTGCGATATAGGCGGTTATCTATTGACCATACCGCGAAATAATGATTCGCGCAAGATTAGCGCAAGATTCGCGCAAGGATTTTGTATTTTTCAAGACAAGAAAATTTATTTAATTATTTTTTTAACCTCGTCAATCGCGAATGACCAATAGTCATTCCTATTGGGCGTGTATTTTTCCGGATTAACTTTCAGATCATCTTCAAGATCATTTACGGCGATAAATTTTATCGCTTGAACTTCTACGTCTTGTAATTTCAAATTCGCAATGTCGCCGTCATATCGCAAAAAATATACATAATAAAATTCATTGTTAATTATCTCGTTATATATATCGCCCCATTTTACGATCTTCGCCAAATGTAGTTCGTCTGGCGTTATATCTAGTCCGATTTCCTCTCTGGCTTCGCGCGATCCGGCTACGGCCGGGTCTTCACCGGCGCCGACATGTCCGGCGGCGGAAATATCCCACATATTTGGAAACAGTGGTTTATCTTTGGCGCGAAGTTGCAACATAATTTCACCATGAGAATTATATATCCAGATATGTGCGGCTCGGTGCCACAATCCCGCGCGATGCGCCTCGCTTTTCATTTTTCTTTCGCCGGTTAGATTGTTTTGTTCATCACAAATATCAATGAGTTCGTCGGGCATAAAATTATTTTATATTTTCAATTTCTTTTCCCCTCATGCCTATTTCTTTGATAAAAATATTTTTCGCAGTTTTTGTATAAAAGACATTGTCGTTCATCCTGAAAACCAAAAGTTTTCCCGGCGGCAGTTTGTACGCTTTGGCGTCGCTGTAAAACTGTTTCTTAAAAGCGTCTGAAAGTTGGTCCGCGTCAATCAAGATTCGCTTGTTAAGATTTTTAGGTTTTTTAAATTTGTGCGATTGAACAATTTCAATGATCTTTTTAATGTCGGCTGATTTGTAACCCAGCGAACAAAGAATATTATTTATTATCCTCGGCGCCAACTCAATGTGTAGTTTCATACCCCGCAATTTCATTTTTTTATCCATGGTACGTTGGCAATTTTTTGGCACGTCAGCCCAGCCGACATCGTGGAGAATGGCGGATGGAATTAAAAGTTCGGCGCACCCTTTTTCGTTTTTTAGAATTAATTCCGTCGCCTTAATGACGCCCTCGGTGTGAATGACGAAATCTTTATTCAACCCCTTGCGCAAGTATTTTTGCGCCTCATCCCAAATTTTTTTATATTTGGATTTCATAAAATTATTTCTTAACTTCCTCATTAATCCAATCCGCGAATCCCTTGTTTGCCTCGGCGTTAATTTTTATTATACATGGCGTTTCGTAGGGATGAAGTTTGGTAATTTCCGATTTTACCTTGCTCCAATTCACGGATTTAGTTTTTATAATTGAGACTATTTCTTTTGAATTAACAATTTTGTTTTTCCAGCGATAGGTACTGTGAACGGGAAACAGATTGGCGCAAGCGATTAAGCGTCTACTCAACAACGCCCTGATAATTTTTTTGGCGGTTTTTAGGTTTGGATGCGTGGCGTATATAATAATGGGGTTCATAAAAATTTAATTTTTTTTCTTATTTTTCCACAATAAAGAATTTTTCTTCGGGAATGGCGTAAACAGGCAAATCCTCCCCGTGCTTTTTCAGTCGCTCCAATTTATCAGATTTTTCTTCTTTATAATGGCAGATGGACTTTATTGGCAAGATTCCGAGGCCGTCGCCAATGTTATCCTTGCTGTTTGAATAATAATATTTAGACAGAACATACACGCCAGCCGAGGACGCAGCCACAATTTTACCCCTCCACAATTCATCCAAATTTTTCATTTTGTTTAAAATTATTTTGAGCGTGTCCGTATCACCACCGCGTAAATAAATCACGTCCGCTTGTTTGATTTGTTCGGCAAAATTATTTAGTTCGTCGTCAGCCATTGTAACATTCAAATTCTTTTGCCGAGAAGCGGAAGAAAAATTGATTTTGTCTTGCTCGAGCATGGCCGGCCATTTTTCTTTTGTCCTGGCAAAATAAACACATAATATTGTTGCTTTGTTGTTCAAATCACTTGTTATTCCGATGAAAAATTGTTTGTTGTCCGATGTTGGCCTGCTGGTTTCGCCTCCGTGCAAAATATATTTTGTCATAAAAAGTTGCGATTTTCAATATTTTACATTATACCCCCTCATCCCGCCTCGCGCAACTCAACATTTCTTGTTATCTCCCCTAAAATTGACACTTTTCGTACATTGTAGTATGTTTCAACTGTGATAAATTGTCACCGAGCTCATTCAACAATCCAACAGGATGGAGGAAAAAATGTTAATAATATGCATCGTGGCATTGATTGCGGGAGTCATTACTTATAAAGTGTGCGCGCAGTCGTATCGCGAAGATGGACTGAGTAATCCGCGGGAAACAGATACGCCATTGGTCGTAATGTTCTTCGTGTGCGTCGGTACTGCTGCGGCTACCGTTTTGTGTTATGGACTGTCCAACTCTGTTTCTAAGGCTGAAAATCAGCATGAAGTGCGGCAAAAAACCATTATTACCCTCGCAGAATCCAACGAAGTGTCGGGCTCATTCTATTTGGCCTCGGGCAGTATCGGCGGTGAGATGTATTATGAATATTATTATCTAACGCCTGATGGCGGTAAGATGTACGAAAAAATTCGTGCCGATCAAGTGGTTGTATTTGAAGACGATCGCATGGATGCATATCTTGCGGTGATAAAGAATTCCGTCGGTTGTCCGGGAGACAAATCGGGTTGGCTGTATTGCATTGCTTCCGATAAAGATAATACTATCGGCAATGCGATACATGTGCCGCGTGGCACGATAAAAAATGCCGGTAAATTTGGGGTGGATTTAAAACGGTAGAAATTTTTAGCGCGCTGTTCTATTTTCGACTCGAGGTCCCGTTCACGGCGGGGCCTCTTATTTTTCTTGTTATCTCCCGCAAAAAATGGTAAAATAAACACAGCTCAAACGCTGGTTTTTTTGGTATAACGTCGCGACAAGAGATTCCTCGGCTCCGCTCGGAATGACAAGAGTCGCGCTACTTTATAACTTTCAAACTTTATAACTTTATAAACTTCGTTATGTTCCTCAACCCCCTCATCGCCAAAGACAAAAAAGCATTACAAAAAAAATCTAAACCAAAACAAAACGGAGCGGGTGAATACCTTGATTTGCGCGGGACAGCGCTCACGCCGTTCAAAGGTGTGAACCTCGCGCAAATGGACCATCTGGCCAAGCTGGTCCGCGGTTTGATTTTTGCCACCGTGGAAAACGCCCAGTCCGGCCATCCGGGCGGTTCATCTTCCAAAGTTGAACAATTTTTGGCTTTAACTCTCGGCGGAACACTGGCTTTTGATCCGGCCGACCCCAAACATCCGGGGCGCGACCGAGTTATTTGGAGCGCCGGACATTGCACACCCCTTTTGTATGGCGGGCAAGCATTATTATACGAAGCTTTGCGTCGGACCGGCCGGCAATTTTCCGAAGCCGTGGTGAATTGTGTTTTACCCGAACAGCTCTTGAGTTTCCGCCGGATGAATGGCTTATCCGGGCACGCGGAAAGTATTTATCCGTTTTGTGATTACTGCACCGGCCCGTCCGGACATGGTTTTAGCGCGGCTGGCGGTTTGGCAATTTCGCATCACGCCTCGGGTTTGCCAACCAAAGTTTGGGTGATGATGGGCGATGCCGAGAGCGAGGAAGGCATGACTTATGAAGCGCGCAATGTGGTGGCAGCCTCGGGCGCGGAAAATTTAATTGTTTCCTTGGATTACAATCATTTTGGTATTGACGGTCCGGTGGAAGAAGCCATGAGCGCGCCGTATTTGAATTACTGGCTGGGTTTTGATTGGAATGTGGTTGAAGTTGACGGGCACAATGTGAATGAACTTTTGTACGCCTATGCACTCGCGGGAAAGGGTTTTGGCAATGCCAAGCCGACCGTGGTTATCGCGCATACACTCAAAGGCAAAGATTATGGCAAATTGGAAAATTCATGTGCGTCGCACGGTTCGCCGACTTCACACGAGGAATATGTGAAATTAATGCAAACGCTCGGTTTTGAAGTGTCAAACGAAAAAGGTTTTGGCGGAGTGGACATTGAAATTATTTTAGACCATTTGACCGATGAGGATGGTGAATATATTGAATCGCGATTTACCGCCAGCGCGAAAAATATTGAACCCGAATCAGAACTCGTGGCGCGAATAAAAGAGAAAATTTCCGCCCAAGGCGGATCCGCCTCTGGCGGAAAAAAATATCCATTAATCAATCCGCGCGAAATAAAACGTCCGGCCAAACTTCCGGCCGAATTAATTTTCAAAAGCGGAGAGCGGGTCAGTTTGCGCCACGCCTCTGAGCTTTGGTTTGAATGGCTGATGAAGCAAACCGCGTTTTTTTACGCCGGAGCCGGGGATTTGAGTAAATCTGTTTTGACCGGTTCAGCGGAAAAAGTTTACGGAATTATCAACGAAAAAAATCCGTTTGGCCGGGGGATTCGTTTTGGCATTGCCGAGTCCAATATGGCCATGATGAGCATGGCAATGACTCAAGATATTTTGCCCGGCGGATTTCGTCCAATTTCGGTTTTTGGCACATATGGAGTTTTTGCCCCGCTTTATGGCGAGCAAATGCATCTGGCGCTCATCAATAATTTTGTTAATCCCAAAGCCTCGGGATTTTTTGTGGCGCTGGCCACGCACGATGGGCCGGAAACCGGCGAAGACGGGCCGACGCATCAGGGCATGTTTTGGTCGTCGCTGTTCAAAGCCTATCCGGGCGTGAAAGTTTACAAACCCGCGGACGCGAATGAAGTGATTGAGATTTTATTTTCCGCTTTAGAAATAGGCGAGCCGATTGTCCTGGCGCTACCGCGCGGGGACGCCAAAGTCTTGGCGAGAGATGAAAATAATTTAGCGGCTGCGTCAGCCAATGGCGCGTATGTGTATAAAAATTATTCGGGTAACGGAAAACAAAAACGAGCGGTCGTGGCTTCGGGCGCTGTGGTGGTGGAAAATTTAATTTTTGCTTTGCCCGAAATAGAAAAACAACTTGACGTGAAAATTATCATCGCTACTTCGCCACAAAAATATTTTGAATTGATGAAATCCAATCCGAGCGAGGCTGATAAAATTATTTCCAATGAAGAAAAAAAGACGGCCATAACTTTGCACAACGGCTGGGTTGGCTGGCTGGATGAATTTTTGATGACGCCGGAAGTATTGAATCATCGCATTGGCGTGGAACGCTTTTTATCATCGGGCAAAGCTGGTGAGGTGGTTGACATGGCAGGGTTGGACGTCAAAAGTATCGCGGAAAAAATTCTTAGAATGAACTAATATGACATCGCAGGAACTCAATCAAATCTTAAAAACAAAAAACACTTACCGCGGTTTAACTCAATCCGAGGCGAGTTCACGTCTGGCGGAATTCGGCCGAAACGTCCGTCCGGCCAAGAAAAAGGTTCATCCATTCATCAAATTTTTGAAAACCTTTGCCGAACCAATGATGTTCATGATAGTCATGACCGGCATTGTCTATTTTTTTATCGGCGACAAGATTCAGGGTTTTGTTTTTTTCTTGTCCATTATTCCCATCGGACTGATGAGTTATTTTCAGGAACGCCGGACCGACCGGGCCGTGGCTGAATTGGACAAGGCCCTGCAAGAAACCTGTAAAGTTTTTCGCGACAAAAAAATCGTCACTATTGATGTAAAAGATATCACACGCGGGGATTTGATTTATCTCGCGGCCGGCGATAAAATTCCGGCCGATGGTTATATTTTGTCCGGCAACGGTATTATGATTGATGAATCAATTCTTACCGGTGAGTCAGCTTCAATTTCCAAAATAGCCATACCGGATGGCGTGGCATCCATGACCGATGAATACAAATTATTTCAAGGCACGCTCGTCACTCAGGGCAGCGCGGAATTTTTGGCGGTTTATACCGGTGCGGAGACTGAGTATAATCGTCTGGGCGCGCTCTTGGAAAAAATTGATAAAGATAAAACTCCTTTACAAAAAAAGATTGCGAAACTAATTAAGGGCGTGGCTACGATCGCTATCATTACCGCGTTTTCCGTGGCAATTTTACTGACAATGAAATACGGAGTAAAAGACGGCTTGCTTGGCGGGTTAACCATGGGCATGTCGCTCATCCCCGAAGAATTTCCCATCGTGTTTAGTGTGTTTTTGATTATGGGCGTTTGGCGCATGTCGCGCAAAAATGCGCTCGCGCGCGAAATGGCCATGGTGGAAACTTTGGGCTCGGCCACGGTGATTTGTACGGACAAAACCGGCACTTTGACCGAAGGCCGGTTATCGCTTGTCAAAGTTTTTTATAAAGGAAAAATTTTTGAAATTAAAAAAGATGAAATCATTAATGAATTTGCACCGCTGATTTATCAAGGCGTGCTGGCTTTGGAGAGAATTGCCAGCGACCCCTTGGAAACAGAAACGCAAAGATACGCGCAAAAATTCGGACTGAACTTAGACGAATATTTTAATCAATATGATTTGATTAAAGACGGTTCATTTGATGCGCGCACCAAAATGGTTCATCACATTTGGCGCGATAAATCCCATGGACAAATTTTGCAATATACGGTCGGCGCGCCGGAATTTGTGATTGAAGCGTGCGTCATGACGGCTGAAGCAAAAAAATCCGCGCTAAAAATTTATGAGGATATGGCGGCCGATGGCCTGCGCATTATTGCCGTGGCCACAGCGTCGAGCGCCGAACATTCGGAAATAAGTTTACACGGTTTGGATTTTGTCGGATTACTCGCCATGAGCGACCCGCCTCGCGCCAGAGTGGACGAAGCAGTGCGTATGTGCCAGGAAGCCGGCATCCGAGTCATGATGATTACCGGCGACAATAAATTAACAGCGCATTCCATCGCCGAGCAAATTGGTATAAAGCACAATGATGAAGTTTTGAGCGGTGACGAATTGGCAAAATTATCTTCCTCGGCGCTTTGCCAAGCGGTCAAGGTGCATGATATTTTTGCGCGCATTCGTCCTGAACAAAAATATTTAATCGTGGAAGCGCTCAAACAAAATGGGGAAGTGGTAGCCATGACCGGCGACGGCGTCAATGACGCTCCGGCTTTGAAAAAAGCGGACATTGGTATTGCCATGGGTCTCAAAGGCACGGAAGTGGCTCGGGCCGCGGCCGGTATGATTTTGCTGGATGATAATTTTTATACCATTGCCCGCGCCGTCAAAGAAGGACGCAAGATTTATCGCAATATGCAACAGGCGTTTGCATTTTTGCTTACTTTTCACATGCCGATTGTTTTTATCGCCATTTTTCCATTATTGTTTGGCGAACCATTGATTTTTTTACCGATTCACATTATCTTTTTGGAATTGATTTGCGACCCGGTTTCCGTGCTCGGTTTTGAAAAAGAAAAAGCGCCGAGGGATGTAATGCGCGTACCGCCTCGTCCGGCCAAGGAATCACTGATTCCGCCCGCGCTCTGGGGCAATGTCTTAATGCGCGCCATCGCCATTACGATTTTATGTCTGGGATTTTATTGGTATTTTTCTCGTGTGCAAGGCGATGCGACGCTCGGCCGAGCCATGGCTTTTATCACCTTGATAATCTCGCAAGCGCTTATTGTTGTGTTTAGCCGTGATAGTTTTCAGATAAAAAATAATTATTTATTGACCGCCATTAGTATCGCCACGTTATTCGCGGCCGCGGTAATTTGTTTTGCGCCGTTTTTAAATAGTTTATTCCGTTTATCAGCCATTACTTTCAACACGTTTGCTTTGTCTTTTGGCGCTTGTTTCGCGGTGATGGGGTTGGCCGCGATCGCAGGCAGATTATTTTTCCGTAAGTGATATGAATTCATTTGAACAAATAATTTCCACCGAACCAAAATATCGCCGCGATCAAATTTGGCGAGCGCTTTTTGACCCTAAACTAAATAATTTTTCCGAGATTACCACTTTGCCCAAAGATTTGCGCGCGAAATTGGAAAAAATTCCTTGGTTGCCGGTGGAGCCGGCGCTGGTTCAAGCCAGCCGGCTTGATGACACTCAAAAAGCTTTATTGAGATTAGCTGACGATGAAACAATAGAAACAGTCTTGATGGGCCGGGCCAACAAGCGCGCCACGCGCGAGTCCGATAAACGCTATACGATTTGTGTGTCATCCCAAGTCGGTTGTGCCATGCGTTGCGCTTTTTGCGCCACCGGAGAGTTTGGTTTTCGCCGGAATTTATCAGCCGAGGAAATCATCGGACAATTTCGTTTTTGGCAAAAGTATTTACTGGAAAAGAATGGCGGCGGGGAAATTGAAAATATTGTTTTGATGGGCCAGGGCGAACCGCTGGTAAATTATGATGCGGTCAAAGACGCGCTTAATCTGATTTTGAAATACACCAAAGTGGGGGAGACGAAAATCACTTTATCCACGGCCGGCGTGGTGGCGGGAATGAATAAAATGATTGAAGACAAGGATTTCCCTGCGGTCAGGTTCGCCTTGTCCCTCCACTCGGCTATTCCCGAAGATAGAAAAAAATTAATGCCGTCCCAGCCGGAAAAGTTCTTTGAATTTTTTATTGATTGGTGCGAGAAGTATCACGAACGCTGGCCGAGCCGGACGCATTTTGTCGGCTTGGAATATGTATTTATCAACGGCGTGAATGACACGCCCGCGCACCTCAAAGCCTTGATCAAACTGGCGTCCAAAATCGGACGCGTCCGTTTGAATTTAATTCCGTTCAATGCCGCGGCCGGAAAATTCAGCGGCACGCCCATGGAAAAAATAAAAGAATGGCAAACACGTTTGATGGATTCCGGCTTTACCGTTACGGTGCGTTTGTCTCAAGGGTCGGACATCGCCGCCGCCTGCGGTCAATTACGAAATTTACAGAAGTTATGATTCTGCGCAAACAAAATCACGAAACATTTCCCGAAGTCAGATTTCTATCCGTGATTTTTTTGCTCGCCGGTTTGGCTATCGCGGCGAAATTATTTTATCTGCAGATTTTACAAAATAATTATTATTCCACGCTGGCCATGGATTCGCACGAGATTTATCAAAAACTCCATCCTTCGCGCGGACAAATATTTTTTACCGACGCGCGCACGAATGAAACCTATGCCGCAGCCATGAATCGCACTTATTATCAGATTTATGCCGTGCCTAAAGAAATTATTTTAAGCGATGTCGCTTCCACATCCAAAAAATTAAAAGAGATTTTAGCTTTACCCGAAGAACAGACCCTTGACTTTGAACAAAAACTTTCCAAGACCGGCGACCCGTACGAACCATTGGCCAAAAAAATTCCCGAAGAAAAATACCAAGCGATCACAGATGCCGGCCTCAAAGGAATTTACGGCACGACCGAAGTTTATCGGTATTATCCCGAAGAAACCAGCGGTTCGGCTGTACTGGGTTTTTGCGCGTTTGATCGTGATGGAAATTTGAAAGGCAATTACGGCCTGGAAGGATATTGGAACAAAAAATTATCCGGCACAAGTGGTTTTGTGATGGGCGAAGGCGGAGCGGGTGGAGGCTGGATATCGCTCGCGGGATTGACCACAGTGGAGGCCGAAAACGGCGCTGATATAATTTTAACCATTGACCGCGCCTTGCAGTACAAGGCGTGCAGCCGCCTGGCCGAAGGCATGCAAACATTCAATGCGAAAAGCGCGTCGCTTGTCATGATGGACCCATCAACCGGCGCGATTCTCGCCATGTGCAGTATGCCGAATTATGACGCCAATAATTATTCACAAGCTGAATCAGTCTCTGCTTACAACAACAACACGATTTTTTCCGCCTACGAGCCGGGTTCGGTCATGAAGCCGGTGATTATGTCAGCCGGCATTGATCTGGGATTGGTCAATCCAAATTCCACTTTTAACGATCCTTGCTCCAGAAAATTTGACATCTATACTATTCATAATGCCTTGAATAAATGTTATGGCGACAATGTGAGTATGACGCAAGTTTTGCAAAATTCCATCAATACGGGTATGATTTGGGTATCGGAAAAAATCGGACGCGAACGGATGCAAACCTATATGGGAAAATACGGTTTTGGCCAATTGTCCGGCGTTCCCTTGGATACCGAAGTGGCCGGCAATATTTCATCTTTGGAAAAAAAGTCGCCCATATTTTCCGCGCAAGCCTCGTTTGGCCAGGGCTTGACTGCGACACCAATACAACTCGCGCTGGCTTATTCGGCCATTGCCGCCGACGGCAAATTACCCAAGCCGTATTTAGTAAAAGAAATAGATTATCCCAACGGCAAGAAAGAAAAATACAGTCCCGAGACCGCGGCTCAAGTAATCTCACCGCGCACGGCGAAGCTCGTCACCGGCATGCTTACTTCGGTCGTGGAAAAAACCTATGTAACTTCGGTCAAGATGAACGACTATTACATTGCCGGCAAAACCGGCACCGCGCAAATTTCCGGCGTGGGCGGATATGTTGAAGAAACCAATCATACTTTTTGCGGGTTTGCTCCGGCCGAGAGTCCGAAATTTGTAATGGTGGTGAGATACGAAGCGCCTGAGCGCCAGTGGGCCGAATCCACAGCCGCAGTGGTTTTTAAAGATGTCGCCGACTTCGCTTTGGATTATTTCGGCGTAGCCAAAGATAAATAAAACTATATCAATTAATAATTTTTATGCTCAAATCCATCCTACATTGGACCCTTCGTCATTTATCAAAAAAAATTCTGAAAAAATATCGTCCCGATATCATCGGCATCACTGGCTCAATCGGCAAAACCTCAACCAAGGAGGCGGTGTCCGCGGTACTCAAGACAAAATTTCGTGTGCGTTCAAACGTAAAAAATTATAATAATGAAGTCGGTTTGCCCTTGACGATTATTGGCGTGGAAAAAACCGCGGGCAAGTCAATTTTTGGCTGGCTGGCAATATTTTTTAAAGCGATAGAACTTATTGCTTGCCGGGATAAAAATTATCCCGAGATGCTGGTTTTGGAAATGGGCGCGGACAAGCCCGGCGACATCGCATATCTGACCGATATTGCGCCGTGCAAAGTAGGTGTCCTCACATTCATTTCTCACGCGCACACGGAATTTTTTAAAACCATAAAAAAAATAGCCCAAGAAAAACGGGTGATTGTCTCGCATTTGAATGACGATAATTTCGCGGTGGTAAATTTTGATTGCGATTTGGTGATGGAAAATTCCAAGTCGCGCGCTGAAACAATTTCTTATGGTTTTAAAAATGGCGCGGATTTTCAGGCAACTGACGTGCGCGTGATTACCGATGAAGCGACCGGTTGGCCGTCGGGATTAAATTTCAAAGTAAATTATAAGGGTGTTTGTGTGCCGGTATTTTTGCCCGGCGCCGTGGCCGAACACTTGATTCCGTCCGCGCTTGCGGCCATGGCCGTCGGCCATATTTTCGGTATTAATCTGGTGGATGCGGTTTCGGCTTTGCGCGATTTACCGCCTCTGGCCGGACACATGAGGATTATTCCCGGCATTAAAAAAACTTTATTGATTGATGACACCTATAATTCATCACCCGAACCAACCAAATCCGCGCTCAAAACTCTGGCCAACATTCAAATTAAGGAAAACGCCGAACGTTACGCTGTGCTTGGCGATATGTTGGAGTTGGGCGATGAAACCGAAAACGCGCACCGAGAAATCGGTTTACGCATAGCTGAATCAGGTATACAAATACTTGTCACCGTGGGCGAGGCGAGTAAACACACGGCCGCGGCCGCGCGTGAAGCCGGCATGGCCGAACACTGTGTGATTTCATTTGCCGATAGCGCCAGCGCCGGAAAATATTTACAGGACGCGATAAAAGAAGGCGATGTAATTTTAATCAAAGGTTCGCAAGGAATCAGAATGGAAAAAATCGTCAAAGAATTAATGGACGAACCCTTGCGCGCCAAAGAACTTTTGGTCAGGCAAACAGGGGAGTGGGAGAACAAATAACGGTCATCATGCTTGACCTTTTGAAAAAAATACCGTATAATTTCCAAAAAATAACGAACAAATCATATTTGGCCCGTTCGTCTATCAGTTAGGACACGGCCCTCTCAAGGCTGAAAGACGGGTGCGATTCCCGTACGGGCTACAAAAATAAATGCCACCGAAAGGTGGTGTTTATTTTTGTATTTTGTCCAGGAATCGCACGAGTTACCAGAATTTGCATTATGTATTTTTAGTTATCAACATTCCGTTTGGGAAATACTATTCCGGTTATAAAATCTTAACCCCGCAAAAACAATTAAAGCCGCTAAAACGCCAGGTACAAATGCCATCGATGGTATTACCAAGAACATGAGAAGTGTCACGGCAAGCCCAATGACTATACTCCAAAACGAAGCACTTTCATCCTTTTTCTTAAAGAAGAGTCCAGACAATACCGATGGCAGTAAGATCATTAACATGGAAAAAGCGTTAACCATTGTCTGAACTATGTTAGGAACAGCCAAGGCAAATACTACTGCCAACACAGCGATCGTCGCGCCTGATATTCGCGCAATACGCAACAACTTCCTTTCATTCTTTTCAATATTTGGCGAAATGACGCAAATAATATCTTTTGAGACAGTCATTCCGGAAATAAGAAGCATGCTGTCCGCGGTAGATGTTATTGCGGCTAACAATCCCGCAATCGCAATACCTTTTAAACCCGGCATCAAAAAATATGATATTAGTTGAGGCATAGCCGCGTTTGAATCTATTTGCGGGAATAATAAATGCGCGGTGATACCCATGACGGTAAAGACTATAAAGAAAGGCAAAATGAGAAAGGCGGATATGGCTATTGAACGACGGGCTGCTTCAGGAGACTTAGCAGAGTATATTCTCATCCAAATATCGGTTTGCACCAAAGGGACCGGCGTGTAGAACAATAACAGACCGATAATGAAAGGCCATCCACCGATGGCTTCACCCATAAGATAAGATGATGACAAAGAAGAAAAATCGGGGAGATTGTGCCCGCCTAAGAAGACCGAACACGGTAAAATTATAATCAAAAGAGCCAGGATAAAAAACTGTATATTATCTGCGATTATATCCGTCCGCATTCCGCCGATGAAGGTATACGCTATTAATATAACCAATGCCAACGATAAAGAATAAATATACCCGATACCAGTTAACATGCTGCATATTGTAGACAACGCTATCAACTGAGCGGCTAGAAAGAAAAAGTAAACTAAAAGATTCACCGCCGCGCCGGCCAAACGACATCGGCGAGAAAAAATAGAACCAAGAAAGTCCGGAAGAGAATACATAGAATGCTTTTCGGCCAACACTCTAAGACGGGGAGCAAGAACCGCGACAAGTAGCAGTCCGGCCGTATTAAACAGACCAAGAAATAACGGGACAAGTCCTCCGATATAAGCCATTGAGGCAATTCCAAAAACCATCCCGGAACCAACACTAGTAGAGACGATGGAAAGAGTCAACATTGAGGTGCCGGTTGCACGATCGTTAGACCAATACGTTTTTAAACTTTTTGCACGTATCCAAAAAGATAAAGAACCTAATAGAGCAATGTATAGTGCGATGAAAAATAAATCTAGTGTAGATAAATAGATTTGCATATCGTTGTTCGTGGCAACTCCCAATTAGATTTTACAAAAACAATTATATCATTTCCGCATAGCGGTTGCAAGCGATAGTTCCGTATTTAATGACCCCATCCCGATGGTAGAATGAACAAAAAAACCGTCGTCCCAGGTGGGAGCAACGGTCGTCGATTAGAAAGAACGGTTATGCCGCTTCGGCCATGATGGCGTCGCGGCAGGTGTTGAGGACAAATTGGCGGGCAAGTCTGCTTTTTTGTGTTCCCATAGCGACCTCGGCGAACATGCGCCGGAGCGCGTCACTTTCCTCTCTCATGTTGATGCCAGAGAACATTTTGAACCAGTTGGAACCGCCGAGAATCTCGAATGCCTCCGCGTCAACCCTCGTTGATGTAAATGTTTGCAGAACATCTTCGGCGCCGAAGTTGCGGACGGCTTCCAGCAGTTCATCCTTGAACGCCCAGAGTAGGAGCGGTGCGCAGAATCCGCCCATGGTCGCGTTGGAGTTTTTCAGGATCGCGAGAAAATTTTTTTCCGTTTGAGTCATTGTTTTCTCCTTTATGCGGCCGCGCTCGGCCGGTTGAGTTCTTGCCATTCTTCCTCTTCAGCCGTTTGGCATAAATTCTTAACGCCTTCCCAAATTTTTCTTATCAGATCACTGTGCTGTGGCGATGCGTCACTTATATCGCATGCCGCATTGCTTAACACCCGTCTTATCTGATCGGAAAAACTATGTTCCACCAGCTCCCTGGTAAATGAGAAGACGATTTCACTCGCCGTGTCAACGTCAATTCGTTTTTGAAAGACATCTTTGACGGTGATGCGGAATGCGCCGTAGGCTGACTGGATCCACTCAGATGGGATTCCTCCAGTCACTGTGTATCTCATGCAGTTGAGGTGTCCCTCACTATCATGGCCACTCTCCACTCTGAATTCATAGGCTTCGGCGGCGGACGTCATCACGGCACCTCTATGATTGATCGTGGCGGCCAACGAGTGTTTGTTTGGGAAACGCAATCATTTGCGCGGCTGTTGAAGTGGTCATTTACGCGCCTGATTATCGCCTGTTTGGATTCATCCTCGATTTTTAATCCATTAATGAATTCAACCAGTGGCACGGCGCTATATTCAACCTCGCTTGCAATAGCGTTGCGCCCGGATATATTTATCCTTACCCTTGCCCATCTGGGCGTGTCGCTCGATTGACTAAAATCAAACACGACAAATGCTTGCATTTTGTCCTCCCATATTTGATCGGCAAGAAATTCCCGCCGATGAATTGAATTTTCAAGTAACAATTTTGTTGCCCTAAACATTGTATTATAAGTAACGGCAACTTTACAATCTATCATATTTTTACCAATCTGTCAACCCCCGTCTGTATGAAAAATCGTTTTTATCCCCAAGATAAGCCAAAATATGGCAGGGGGTATTGACAAAATCTTCAAAATATGCTATATTGACTTGTTCCTTATATATACATTATAATCAAAATAAATAATTAAGAATATAATTTTATGAAGAAATTCACCAAATTTTCAGCGATTTTCGCGGCCGTGCTGGTCGTGCCTCTTTTGATTGGCGTTAATACAGCTTCGGCGGCGATATATAGCACACCGACGCAAAAAACGCCGACGAGCGCACAAACCCTGACGACTTATCCGCGCAACACCTCATTTACTTGGACGGCTGTATCAGGTGCCGCCAAGTATCAACTGGAAGTGACTTGCGACATCTGCGTCAGTAAGACCAATAAATGGCAAGGCGCGAAAACCTATGTCGTTTCCGGTACTTCTTATAGCGTTAAATTGCCGGGCGACAACCAATATCGCTGGCGAGTTCGCGCGATTGATTCTTCAAATAATCTCGGGCCTTGGACCGGATATTCATATTTTAAATATCGCACCGGTTCCGCAAGCAACCCCACTGTGGCCACTCCGGTGATTTCTTATCCGGTGAATGGCAAGAGTTATGATTTGTCATACATTAAATATGATTGGTCTGACGTGGCTTCAGCCACCAAATATAATTACATCATTCAAAGATGGAATTCATCCAGCAAAGTCTGGACAACTGTTGACGAGTCAAACACCTCCGGCTCCACCAGCAATGTGAGTGTGTCTATGTCCGGATATGATGGCGGTCAATTCCGTTTTCGCGTGCAGGCCGTCACTTCTACCGGCAAGAGCGCGTGGTCTTCTTGGCGATATTTTTATAATAATTACGACGAGGACGACGAGGACGACGAGGACGATGATGACGATTCTGATGCCCCGTATATTTCCGCAATTAAAGTATCAGATGGTGGAGACGAGGGATACATTGACGTAAGCGACATCATTGCTATTACTTTTAACGAAGCCATTGATCCGGAATCCATCAATGATGATTTGGACGAAGGTGATTATGTCACCGGCGTATCATATTCCAGCACCGGCGGCGTCAGTGTTTCTTCGGCCGGCAAAGTGACGATTAAAAACATCGCCAGCTTTGACTTGGGTTCGGTCGCTACATCCCGTAACTTTACTGTTAAACTCGCTTTGAGTTCTTCGGGTAAAGTTTTAACCATCACTCTCACCAGTGGCAGCGACGTGGAAATTACCGACGAAGATTTTAGCAACGCCGTTCAAATTGGCGGTATGGTTGAAGACAAGGACGGAAATGAAATGGAATCCGATTCCAGCATCACTGATCCGACCGGAACATTCGGCGGAGAAAACGATGATGACGACAATGATGGCGATGTCCCGAGTATTACCGAACCGGATGCCAGTGAAACATTTAATGATGAATCTGTTTATATAAGTTGGACCGGTGTGAGCGATGCTGAATCATACCAGATCTATGTTGAATACAAATCCGGCACCTCTTGGTATCATGAAGGCACGTATTCCACCACCAATTTGCATTACACCAAAATCTTTGATTACGACAATAATTATCGCCTGAAAGTGCGCGCTGAATTATCGGATGGCGATTACTCTGATTACTCGGACATACGATATTTCACGGTTGATACTGATGGTGACGACAATGACGACAATGACGACAATGATACCGACACTCCTTATATTACTGCGATTAAAGCCGCCAACGGCGGCGATGAAGAGTATATTGATGTCGGCGACACCATCGCCATAACTTTTAACGAAGCCATTGATCCGGAATCCATCAATGATGATTTGGACGAAGGTGATTATGTCACCGGCGTATCATATTCCAGCACCGGCGGCGTCAGTGTTTCTTCGGCCGGCAAAGTGACGATTAAAAACATCGCCAGCTTTGACTTGGGTTCGGTCGCTACATCCCGTAACTTTACTGTTAAACTCGCTTTGAGTTCTTCGGGTAAAGTTTTAACCATCACTCTCACCAGTGGCAGCGACGTGGAAATTACCGACGAAGATTTTAGCAACGCCGTTCAAATTGGCGGTATGGTTGAAGACAAGGACGGAAATGAAATGGAATCCGATTCCAGCATCACTGATCCGACCGGAACATTCGGCGGAGAAAACGATGATTCCACTTCCGCTCCGGTCATTGCCAATCCTTATGATGGCGAAACATATACTTCCGACTCGGTTTATATGAGTTGGTCATCTGTTTCCGGCGTGGCTTCTTACCAAATGGAAATTCAATATAAATCCGGCTCGGTTTGGTATGACGAAGGCGATTATTACACTTCCAATCATTATTACACCAAAATATTTACCAGTGATAATGATTATCGTGTGCGCGTGCGCGGCGTGTATTCCGGCAGCACTTACACGGATTGGTCCAATTGGCACGAATTCACCGTGGACGAGGATGGCACTTATGATTCATCCACCCCGACCATCGTTGAACCGGATAACGATGAAACATTTACTTCTGAAACCGTATACATGGGTTGGACAAGTGTTTCCGGCGCCTCGTCTTATCAAGTAGACATTGATTACAAATCAGGCGGAAGCTGGTATGATGAGGTTGTCTATTCAACTTCCAACCTTTACTACATTAGAACGTTTGATGATGACAATGATTACCGTATCCATGTTCGCGCCCAATATTCCGGCGGATCCTACGGCAGTTGGTCCTCTTACAAGGAGTTCACCGTCAACGCCGACTAAGCAAAAAAACAAAAAACATTACCCGCCAATTAGGCGGGTTTTGTTTTGACTGGCTTGGCCTGAAGTGGTAAAATCATTTTATGATTCAAAACAGAATTGACGAGCTAAAAGACCTGTTAAATGAGATAGTTATTTTCGCGCCAAATTTCAAGCGCGATATTTTTCAAGATGCTTTGGAATTAGAATTGCCGCGTTTGGACAAACTCATTGCCACCCTGAAGAAAATTTTGATTTATCAAAAAAATGAAATTGAAAAAAAGATGCTGGCCAATCCGCATTACCTGACGGCTTTGCATAAAAACGTTTCCGAGAAGCGCCGCGCCGCCATTGAATCATCGGTTCAAAATGCGGTGAAGAAAGATCGTCTTAAAATAAATGAATTGATCAATAAAATAAAAAATATATGACCAAAGCGCCTGCCGCGGAAAAAATAAAAAACAAATCGGAAGTGGTGCCGGCGCGTCCGGACACTGAAAGTGTGGCGCGAAATCTTCATGAAGCCGGCCAAACACTGGAAACCGAGCAAACCGAACCGTTGCGCGAGGAAGTGGAAGCCGAGTCAGTGTCTGAAGCGGCGATTGAACGCGTGATGAATCAAGTCAGTCGCGCCAAATGGATAGAAAATTTTGTTGAATCCGGTGAATTAAAAGACGCAGAAGCGCGGATGTTGGGATCAATTGTCGCCGAGCGCGGTTGGCAAACGGTTTTTACTGAATTAAAACCCGGCGACAAAATTGTTAATTTCACGACTCCGGGCGGCGAGATGTCTATTAAAAATTTTAATACTTTGCTCGGCGAACAAGCTAATGATAATATTATCGCCGCGCGCAAACAGATCATCGCGGCCGCTATGAAAGATTGCGGTTTGGAACAGCTGATGCAAAGTTATAACAGCGGTTTGTTTAAAATGGCGGACGGCGTGGATTCCGGAAAATTAGAGGTGGCTTTGAACGAGGCCTCGGCGCAAGTGCGTGATCATATGAAAACCGCGATTGAAAATGAAATTAATAATAAAATAAACAATGACGTTGAAAAAGGAATGGATGAAAGCGAGGCGCGGAGCAAATTTGACAATATCAAAAATATTTTGGATAACCGCGGCGGATACCGAATTAGTTTCGGCGTTGCCGAAGTGCCGGCGGCAAAATTATCGGCTGATTTATCCCATATCGTGGACGCGGTCAGTATGTGCTCACAATCGGCGCAACGCGCTCGCCGTGGTGACGCCAAAAGCGGCCGATTCGGAGAAACCTACGAAGAAAACAATATTTATTCAGAGGCGGCCGAGATAAATTCAATCGGTGAGAAATTATTCGGCCAATCGGTCACGGATGAAAAAGGGAATGTTTATCGGATTTTTACCAAAGATATAAATAATAATCGTGTTTTGGATCGTGATCTTTTGCGGGCGGTGCGTAAAAATGAATTCAAACCGGACGACCAATCCCGGGACACGGTAAATTTGGTTCGTCAATATATTGAACGCGTAAATTTGATTGACGCGGTCATGCCGGTGACGGCCGAGGACGCGGCAAACGGCGAAGTCGCGGCGAACACGGCGCGGAGAAAACAATTTATTGAACGGGACGAAAACGGCGCGTGGAAAATTTCGGAAAATTTGACGGCTGAAGAAAGAGAAGAATTAAAAAATGATTTGCGCCATGATCAAAAAGACGCCAGATTTTTATCGCCGGAATTTTTTCACACCGAAGCCTTAAAAAAGAAAAAATGCGTTTATGTAAATATTGATGTCTTGGATTTGGGCGTGGATGCACTGTTGGGTTATGAAAATGATTTGCAAAATATTAACCGCGACCCGAGTAAACTTCATGAAATCTCTTCCCGCGCCAGCGATACGATCACCAAACGCATGCGCGATATTCGCGGTTTTGCTTTGGAAGTTTATAAAAAATATTTTGGCGATGAAGAGGTGGTTGGTTTGGTTGGCGGCGATGAATTGACTTTTGCCGTGGACAAAGACAAGGTTGACAAAGACACTTTGGAAAATTTTATGGTGGATTTGAAAAACGCCACCGGCGCGCGCGTCATTAAAACCGAGACTGCGATAGGCGCGGCGATGCGGCAGAGCGAAAATAGTTGGGACTCGGCCGTGTCTTCGGATGACAAGAAACAATTAATAGCCGAACATCAAGCCGCACTCAAACGAGCGGAAAAAGGCAGTCAAGTCTGCAAAGCCATAGAAAAAAAATTGCGCGCCGTGGAAATAACCTTGGAAAATAAAATTGGTTTAGCGCCGGCGGAAGTAAACGATGAATTACGCAGTTTGGAAATTGATCACCTCTTTGGTGCTGTGGCCTTGGAGCGCGACGATGGCGGTTTTCTTCTCTCCTATCGTTCCGAACGCAATAACGTGATACTGGGTGTGAAACATGAGGATGTTTTATCTCAAATTAATTCCGCCGTGGAAAAAATAAATAAAAAATACGGCCTCGTATAGATTTTATGAGCGAAACTGAAAATAAAAAATATGCTCCGCTGGCGGACAGAATGCGACCGCGTGATTTTGAAGAATTTTTTGGGCAAGAAGACATCGTTGGCGAAGGAAAACTTTTGCGCCGCTTGATTAATGCGGATGAGTTGTCATCAATTATTTTTTGGGGACCGCCGGGTACGGGCAAGACCACTCTCGCCAAAATAATTGCGCAAAAAACCAAGTCGCAGTTTATGGAAATCTCCGCCGTGATGAGTGGTAAAGATGAGTTGCGCAAGGCGGTGGCCGCGGCCGAGGAATTATTACTATCCGGCCGGCGTACTGTCTTGTTTATTGATGAAATTCATCGCTGGAACAAAGCTCAACAAGACGCGCTTTTGCCCTATGTGGAAAAGGGGACGGTGATTCTTATCGGCGCGACTACCGAGAATCCCTCGTTTGAAATTATTGGCGCCTTAATGTCGCGTTCGCGAGTTTTTGTCTTAAAATTATTGGATGAAAAAAATATAGCCGATATAATCAAACAAGCTTTGGCTGACAAAGACAGGGGATTGGGTCATCTAAAGATTCAAATTTCCGATGATGATATTGCCTTGCTCGCGAGTTTGTCCGGCGGAGACGCGCGCGCGGCGCTCAACGGTTTGGAAGTTGCGGCTGTGTCATTGCGAGGAGCGACAAAGGAGCGACGCGGCAATCCCTCGGAAATTAAGATAACTGCAGAAAATATTAAAGAAGCCCTGCAAAAAACTCATTTGATTTTTGATAAACGAGGTGAGGAGTTTTATAATCTTATTTCCGCTCTGCATAAATCCATGCGCGGTTCGGACGCTGATGCGGCTCTGTATTGGACAGCTCGGATGTTGGAGGGTGGGGCCGACCCGCTTTATGTTGCTCGGCGCGTTTTGCGTTTCGCGAGTGAAGATATCGGTATGGCCAATGGCGAGGCCTTGATACAAGCCAATGCCGCTTATGACGCTTGCCACAAAATCGGCTATCCGGAATGCACGGTTCATTTGGCGCAAGCCGTGGTTTATTGCGCCAAATCAAAAAAATCCAATTTACTTTATACTGCGTATTCGGCCGCGGCCTCCGATGCCCGGGCCACCTCGCACTTGGGAGTGCCTTTACATTTGCGAAACGCCTCGACAAATTTTATGAAGGATATCGGTTATGGAAAAGATTACAAATATAATCCGAATTTTGACGGACCTGTGGAACAAGATTATTTGCCGGATGAATTAAAGGGAAAAAAATATTTATGAAAAAATTATTATTGCATACTTGTTGTGCCCCGTGTAGTATTGCGATAATTGACGAGCTGAAAGACAAGTATAATTTGTCAGTATTTTTTTTCAATCCGAACATTTATCCCGCGGATGAGTATCTCAAACGCAAGGCCGAAGTGGAAAAGGTTTGCGGAGAATGGGATATACCGATTATTGACGCGGACTATGAAAGCGATTTGTGGGATTCGGCTGTCATTGGTTTGGAAAATGAACCGGAAATGGGGAACAGATGCCCGGTTTGCATTGGCTTGCGTTTGCGCCGGACCGCCGAATATGCCTCGCAAAATGATTTTGATATATTCGCCACCAGTTTAACCAGCGGGCGTAATAAAAAAGCCGAGGTAATTCATCCGATCGGCTTAAAACTGGCTCAAGAATTTGGCGTCGATTTTTTGGATATTGACTGGAAGACCGGAGGCAGGCAAGAACGAGGAACGAAAATGATAACGGACAGGGGAATATATAGACAAAAATATTGCGGATGCAAGTATTCGCGAAATGTCAAATGACAAATATCCAATTTCCAATCAATCCGCCGACCGGCGGACAAAACCCAAATTTACGGTGTTTTGTTATTTGGATTTTGTCATTGATTTGACATTTGACATTGGAAATTTGACATTATAAAACTCAATGACTCGGCCGTTTTTTGTGTGTTCGATGTGTATTTTTACACATCGTTTGTTTTTTATTATTGTGGATAGCTTTTCTGGCCATTCAATCACGCAAATTGCATCCGGCTTGCCCAAATAATCCTCAATTCCAATGTCAATTAATTCCTGCTCGTCTTTCAGGCGGTATGTATCCACGTGAACCAATTTTATCGGCTTAACATCGTATACGTTCATCAGCGCAAAAGTCGGACTGGTGATTTTTTTCTTAACGCCAAAAAATTCGGCTATTCCTTTGACAAAAGTCGTCTTGCCGGCGCCGAGTTCGCCATAAAGCAAAACAATATCTCCGCCGTGAAGCGTAGCGGCGAATTCTTTGCCGGCTTTGATTGTCTGCGATTCGGTTTTGAGAAGCATATCAGATATTTTAACTTCAAAACGATAAAATATCAAGTGTTTGACAAAAACCCCGATATTCTCTAAAATTAACACAGCTCACAATTAAATTAAACCATAAAAAAGCATATTTATGCGTAATAAATTAGAATGGGCGGTAAAAATATTAATTCTTGCCACCTTTTTTGTACCGCTTATTGTTTTATCCGGCTCGTTTATTTTTCCTTTCATCGTACCAAAAATCGTTGTCTTCAGGTCGTTAATTGAGATTGCCCTCGGCTCGTACATCCTGCTTCTAATTATTAATTGGAAGGAATACAAACCGGATTTGTCGCCAATGACAATCGCGGTTTTGGCTTTTTATATTTTCAGCTTTGGCATGTCCACGGTCCTGGGCGTGGATCAATATCATAGTTTTTGGGACAATCATGAACGCATGCTTGGCTTATTTACCATTGTCCATTATGTAATATATTATTTTCTTTTATCCAAATTTTTTAAAAATTGGACTGAGTGGAAGTGGGTGATGCGTATTTTCTTGTTTGCCGGTTTCATCGTCATGTTTATTGCCGTGTTGCAAATCGGCAGTCCGAACATGCTGTTGAATCAAGGTTCAAGTCGTGTGGCCAGTACTTTGGGCAATCCGATTTATGTTGGCGGGTACGGTATGTTTTTGTCTTTCTTATCCGCGCTTTTAATATTAAAAGATAAAAATAAAATTTGGCGCGGCATTTATGCGGCGTTGTTTGTTTTTGCCATCTTAGGCATGTTTTTTAGCGGCACGCGCGGTGTCATGCTAGGACTGGTCGTCGGTACCGGTGTCACGCTTTTAATTTACGCGATTGCTTTGCGCGGCTATGCCAAAACAAGAATTGTAATCGGCTCGGCGATGGTGTTGTTGGTTGTGATAGTGGGTATTTTATATGTGAATCGTCAGACAACATTTGTGCAAAATATTCCGGCGGTTGGACGCGCTATCAACACATCTTTGTCTGACATAATGGCCAGCCCGCGTTGGGTGGCATGGGAAATTGCTTGGCAAAGTTTTCTGCAAAAACCGGTTTTTGGTTGGGGGCCAAACAATTATTTTTACGCTTTTAACGAACACTACAATCCAAAGTCGTTGAATTTCGGTTATGGAGAAACTTGGTTTGATAACGCGCATAATATCGTCATGAATACGCTGGCGGTTCAAGGCGGTGTCGGTATTATTACATATTTTGGTTTGTTCGCGGTAGGGATTTATGCGCTCATACGTGGCTATCGCCGTCGCGATGTGGATATTCACCTGTTGGCAATCGGTAGCGGATTTTTGGCAGCGCACTTTATCGCCAACGTCACTGTGTTTGAAAATATTACTTCATATTTGTATTTTATATTTTGGCTGGCGATGATCAACAAACTCGCCTCATATCGGAGTGAAGCGTCCGCCCAGACTGTCGTGGTCAAGAATCCTGATAGAAAAATCGGCTGGGTGGCAATTACCATTACGGTGTTTGTCGCTGTTGGTTCAATTTACGTGTTTAACATCAAACCGGCCAAAGCCAATATCGGCGCGCTCGCTACTATCAAAGCGCTTTCCAGCGACCCGGTACTGGGTTTGTCAAAAATGAACGAAGCCTTCGCCTATGTCTCGCCGCATATTGATGATATTCGCACTGATGTGAGCCGGACGGCCATGCAGTTGGTTTATAATTATGGTACGCAGATAGATCAAAATCTGATGAAAAATATTATTAACGCGGCCTATGATGCTATGAGCGCGAACGTTAAATTACATCCGCTGGACATTCGCAACCAAATTTTGATTTCGCAGATCGCCCAGTTGAAAGCCTATGCTGATCAAGATCAGTTGATGTATGGGGAAGCGGTAGGTTATTTGGAATCAGCCATTAAAATTTCTCCCAAGCGCCAGCAATTGTATTACACTCTAGCCATGATGTATGCTCAAGCCGGACAGTATGATACTGCTATCTCACTTTTAAAGGAGACGGTTGAGTTTAATTCCAACATTGGTGAAAGTTATTGGCGCATGGCTTACGTATATTTGATGGAAAATAAAAAAGATAAAGCCGACGAAATATTAGCGATAGGAGAGAAAAATAAGGCCACATTTTCAGATAGCGACAAGGCTACGATTAATCAGATTTACGCTTCCTTTGCTTCGTCCACAGTCGCTACGTCCACAAAATAATATAAATCTTATAATTATGAAAAAAGCGCTTATCACTGGCATTACCGGCCAAGACGGTTCATATTTGGCTGAATTCTTATTGTCAAAAGGGTATGAAGTGCATGGATTGGTTCGTCGGTCAAGTACATTTAACACGTCTCGAATCGACCACCTATACCAAGATCCGCATATAAACGGGGTGAGATTATTTGTCCATTACGGTGATTTAACAGACGGAAGCAATATTGCACGCTTGCTGGAAAAGATCATGCCGGATGAAATATATAATTTAGGCGCTCAAAGTCACGTTAGAATCAGTTTTGAAATTCCAGAATATACGGCCAATGCCGATGGATTGGGTGTGCTGAGATTGCTCGAAACGATTAGAGACGAAAAAATAAATGTTAAATTGTATCAAGCCGGGTCGTCTGAAATGTTCGGTAAGGTTTTAGAAACCCCACAACGAGAGACAACTCCATTTTATCCGAGAAGTCCTTATGCTTGCGCAAAAGTTTTTGCGCATAATATTTGTGTAAATTACAGAGAGTCATACGGCATGTTTATTTGCAATGGTATATTGTTCAATCACGAATCGCCTCGTCGTGGTAAAAATTTTGTTACTAAAAAAATTACTCTGGCGTTCGCTAACATGAAATTAGGCAAGCAGGATAAATTATATTTGGGAAATTTGGATGCTAAGCGCGATTGGGGTTATGCGAAGGAGTATGTGGAAGCAATGTGGTTAATGCTTCAACAAGACAAACCCGATGATTATGTAATCGCCACGGGCGAGACACATAGCGTGCGGGAGTTTATTGAATTGGTGGCCGAACTTACGGGATACAAAATCAGATGGGAAGGGTCTGGATTAATGGAAAAGGGAATTGATGTTAAAACCGGAAAAGTAATTATTGAACTTGATCCCGGATATTTCAGACCGGCGGAAGTTGATTTATTATTGGGTGACGCTTTGAAAGCAAAGAAATTATTAAATTGGGAGCCTAAAACAAAATTCAAAGAGCTGGTAAAGTTAATGTTAGAAGCGGATTTTTGCGATATGAATTTGAACCCCAAAGATTATATAAATAGTTGAAATATGGATAAGAATTCAAAAATTTATGTGGCCGGTCATGCCGGTATGGTTGGTTCAGCGTTAGTTAGGGCCCTCATTGCCAATGGTTACAACAATATAGTGTTCAGAACCCATAAAGAGTTGGATTTGACCGATCAGCGGGCGGTGGTAGATTTTTTTACCGCGGAAAAACCCGAATATGTTTTTTTGGCTGCGGCTAAAGTGGGCGGAATTATGTCTAATAATACATATCCGGCAAATTTTATTTATGAAAATATAATGATAGGTTCAAATGTAATCCATCAGTCGTATTTGAACAATGTTAAAAAATTATTGTTTTTAGGATCGTCGTGTATTTATCCGAAGTTCAGTCCCCAACCGATCAAAGAGGAGCATTTACTCACAGGTTTGATTGAGCCCACGAACGAACCATATGCCTTGGCTAAAATATCCGGAATTAAGATGTGCCAAAGTTATAATAGACAATATGGTACAAATTTTATCGCGGTTATGCCGACAAGTTTGTATGGTCTTAATGATAATTTTGATTTGAACAATTCACATATTATTCCCGCTTTAATTAGAAAATTTCACGAAGCAAAAGTAAAAGGCAACAGTCAAGTAACAGCTTGGGGAACCGGTAGCCCGCGCAGAGAATTTTTATTTGTTGATGACATGGCCGACGGTTGTATTTTTTTGATGAATAATTTTAATCCGACTAAAGAACAGAATGAAAAAGGTGAAATTTTTGTAAACCTTGGACTTGGGGATGATTTAGAAATTAAAACATTGACCGAGATGATAAAAGATGTGGTTGGTTATAAAGGAGAAATTATTTGGGATACAACAAAACCTGACGGTGCTCCAAGAAAATTGTTAGACGTGGATCGGATGGAAAAAATGGGGTGGAGATATAAAACTAATTTAAAAACAGGATTGAGTATTGTGTATGAATGGTACTTGGCAAATGTAGATAAAATAGCATCTGCCCAGGCCGTTTGACACCCAATGACACCTCGTGATATACTTTAATGGTAATATTCTGAAAGTAATTTATAAATATGCCAGAAATTAAGGCAAACGAAGTTTATACTCCGGTTGAAATCGAACAACTATTAAAAGTAAGTAAGAGTACGGTAAAAAGGATGCTCAAGGGTGGTTTAATTAAAGCAAATAAGATTGGGAAACAGTACAGGATTTTAGGGCATGAATTACTAAAAATTTTGTCGCCGGAAATTGACGCGAAAGCCACAATTTTGTATCAGAAAGTCAAAAAATCAACTTCGGAGAAAACCAAAAATTGGTAGTTTTTTGTTTATGGAAATAATAATTAGACCAAAAAATAAATGGTGGCAACTTAACTGGCGTGAAATTTGGTTTTTCCGCGATTTGTTTTATTTTTTGTCTTGGCGTGATATAAAAGTTAAATATAAACAAACCATCATCGGTGCGTTATGGGCAGTATTTCAACCATTTACCACCATGGTGGTGTTTACTATTTTTTTTGGTAAATTCGCTAAAATGCCATCAGACGGCGTACCATATCCTATTTTCGTTTATGCGGGATTAGTTTTTTGGACATTATTTTCTTCAAGTCTGTCGCATGTTAGTAATACATTTATGGAGAATGAACGAATAATCACCAAAGTATATTTCCCGAGAATTATTCTTCCAGCTTCGTCTATTATTACTAACGTTGTTGATTGTTTGATTGCAAGCTTGATATTATTTGGGATGATGATTTATTATCATTTTGACATATCAATTTTGGGACTGACGATTTTCCCGGTTTTAATTACTATGACCGTATTTTCCACGTTGGGAATCGGATTATTTTTTAGCGCTCTGAACGTTAAATATCGCGATGTGCGTTTTGTACTTCCTTTTTTTATTCAGATATTATTGTTTGTTACCCCGGTCATTTATCCTGTAAGCATTGTTAGCGAAAAATATAGATGGATACTTGGCCTGAATCCCATGTCCGGTGTTATAGAAACAGCAAGGGTTGTTATTTTGGGCGTTGGCCAAGTTAATTGGCAGCTCCTATCAATGTCCGTTGCCAGTATGGCGGTGTATTGTATATTAGGTTATTTATATTTCAAAAAAGTAGAAAGATATTTTGCGGATGTTATATGAGTTCAATCATTGAAGTAAAAAATTTAAGTAAAAAATATACTATTGGCGATCGTCAAGGTTATGTTGCGTTACGAGACGTCATGATGAATATAATAAAATCGCCATTAAGTTGGTTTGGTAATAAAGTTAAATTAGCCGTTACTCACAACAAATATAATGAATTCTGGGCATTAAAAAATGTAAGTTTTTCAGTGGAAAAAGGCGAAGTGCTTGGAATTATAGGTAGAAATGGCGCTGGTAAAAGCACTCTTCTGAAAATATTATCCCAAATCACACCCCCAACCGGCGGAGAAGTAAGATTGGGTGGACGCGTGGGAAGTCTTCTTGAAGTCGGAACAGGTTTTCACCCCGAATTGACGGGTCGAGAAAATATATATTTGAACGGTGCGATTCTTGGTATGAAAAAAAAAGAAATTAAAGCAAAGTTCAATGAAATTGTGAAATTTGCCGAAATAGAAAAGTTTCTTGACACACCGGTTAAAAGATATTCTTCCGGAATGTATGTTCGTTTGGCTTTTGCGGTAGCGGCTCATTTGGAACCGGAGGTTTTAATTATTGATGAAGTTTTGGCGGTCGGTGATGCTGATTTTCAAAGAAAATGTTTAGGTAAGATGAGCGACATTACAAAAAAAGACGGACGAACGGTTTTGTTTGTAAGCCACAATTTAGACGCGGTAGAAAGGTTGTGTTCCAGAACGATGTTGATCAACGATGGCGAAGTGGTCTCTATCGGTGAGACAAAAGAAATAATTGCATTATACAAATCAAAAGTTAGTAGTTTAACAGTAAAAGAGATGATATTGCCGCCGCGAGATAATACTATTGTTGTTTTTGAGAAGATCAGTATGAATACTGATGATGCGGTAGATGTTTCGGACGGTTTTGAAATCGGTCAAAAAATTAGAATCAAATTAGAATTTAATATCAAAGAAAGCGCAAAAGATATCGAGATTTCATTTAAATTGAGGAACTCGCATGAGGTAGACATTATGTTTTCCAGTCTGTCCGATAGCTGTGGCTTTAAATTTTATGAGTTTCAACCGGGCAAATATTCCGCGGAAATAGAGATACCCAACAATTTTTTAATGCCCGGACTATACCACATAGATCTCTTTGCAACACGTCCCGGTTTCGCAGGTATAGATGCACAGAAAGACGTTATTTGTTTCCGTGTTTTTTCTAGGAATACAATCAAAGAAATTAATTACGGAATGGGTTGCGTTGTAAGTAATGCTACTTGGAGCGTAACTCCGCTTGGTAGAAAAACATCGTAAGATGATATGATAAATATTATGGATGATCAAAATAATTCCAAACCCAAAATACTGTTTATTTTAGATAAGTGGTGCGCGGGAAATATTAATTTTGGAGTTTCTGCATGGGAAACAAATTTTTGGCAATCATTAGACACTGTCGGTCTGGCTGAGTTTGATCTTTTTCATTTTGATGAATATTTTCGCGTAAACGGGAAAAAAGGAGATGAAGCGGTTTTGAAAAAAATCGACGAATTTAAGCCACAATTAATTTGTTTGGTTCTTTATAGAATGCCCGGATCGGCAAATAATGTGCCGACATTTGAGACGTTGGAAAAAATAAAAAATGTAAGAAAAATTCCGATGTTTACGATTTGGGGTGATCTGGAGATTATTGATCAGGTAAAAATTTCAGAAAGCATTGATAGGTTTGTTGATTTTCATATTTTTACCGCCTTAAGTTCAGTATTTAATAGTTTGCGTTTCAAGGATAAATACGCATATTTTTGGGTGCCGAAAGATCCCCGTTATTTTTTTAACGATAACCGAAATAGAGATATTGATATCAGTTATGTTGGTTCCCCTAAACCGGATAGACTGAATAGGTTGAATTGGCTTGTGAAAAACGGAATAGACGTAAAGTTCACCGGCGGTGAAAGGGAAGTCCATTTATCAACTGAAGCCTACAGTGATTTGTTTAGACGGTCAAAAATATCGCTGAGCTTTTCCAGGTCACGCTATCATGTTATCAACGCCAGGCCTTTTGAAGTGACTTTGTGCGGCTCGCTTTTATTGGAACAAGAGAGTATTGAAACTGTAAAACTTTTCACACCCTTTATTGATTATGTTCCTTTTTCCTCAAACAAGGATTTGCTGGAAAAATGTCAATACTACATAAACCATGACGATGCTCGAAATTTGATTGCTAATTCTGGTCACAATAAATCCGTTCAGTTTTATTCGGCGCGTAGATTTTGGGATATTGTTTTTAAAAAAGCCGGTCTTTTTACATGCGCAAATGGCGAAACCAATGAAAAGGAATATATCTGTTGCGGTAGTGACAATGCGATACTAGATAATTGGGGGAAGACGACTCTTGTGTTAAAAGATGATTATGTGAAATTAGTACCAAAAAAATGGCGGTTTAAGTATAAAATTTTAGAATTTATAGCGTCAAAAAAAGCGTTGTATCGTATATATGGTAATGTAAGCTATATCTTTGATGGTTATGCTTTTCGTTTTAAACTCGCACTCATGATTTATAAGTTTATCAAACGCGTTTGTCCTGCTAATTCAGTCGCTCGCTTGGATAAATTAAAAAAATATTTTTATATATGAAAAATCTTCGAGAGTTGGTAATTACAACTTGTTTTAAATCTCGCGAAGGTCACATACCTAGTGCCCTGTCGATATTGGATATATTGTGGGTCTTATATAATAAGGTTGCGAAAAATTTCCCTGATAACCCTGTAAATCCGGATAGAGATATAATCATCGTTAGCAAGGGTCACGCCTCATTGGGGTTGTACGCAATTTTGTCCGATAGGGGGTTTTTCCCTGTAGAACTGTTATCTGAGTTTGGTAAATATAATAGTATTTTAGGCGGGCATCCTGATTGCAATAAAGTACCGGGCGTTGAGGCATCAACGGGTTCCTTGGGACACGGTTTACCAATAGCGGTTGGTTTCGCTCTAGGTTATAAAATTAAGAAAACAGATAATAGAGTTTTTGCCATTATCGGCGACGGCGAATCAAACGAAGGCTCAATTTGGGAGGCCATCTTACTTGCCGCTCATCATAAACTGGATAATCTTTGTTGTATCGTGGATAACAATCATTCAACCGACAGAGCATTGCCAATGGGGGATATGGTAAAGAAATTTGAATCATTTGGCTGGGATGCTGTTGCGATTGACGGGCATAACCACAATGAAATTTTAAATGCATTGTTGAAAAGGACGTCTGGCAAACCGTTGGCGGTTATCGCTAATACCATAAAGGGATACGGCTGTAAAATTATTGAGAATGATCCTGCCTGGCATCACAAAATTCCAAGCGACGCTGAATATGAAATATTAATAAATAATTTATATTAATATATGCGAAAACAGTTAGTGGCAACCGTGGAAAGAATTTTAAATAGCGACGACAAGGCGGTGTTGCTTTTGGGCGATATTGGAGTTTTTGGTTTTAGGAATGTAATACAAAATTTACCAGACAGGGCATACAACATTGGTATTTTAGAACAATCCACCATTGGATTGGCCGCCGGTTTAGCGAAATCTGGTTTTATCCCCATTATTCATACAATTGCTCCGTTCTTAATTGAACGAAGTTTAGAACAATTAAAATTGGATTTTGGCTATCAAGCTCTGGGCGGAAACTTTATCAGTGTGGGAGCGTCTTACGATTATGCAGCTTTAGGCTGCACTCATCATTGCCCCGGTGATGTTGGCGAGTTAAAAAATATTCCCGGAATGGAAATTGTATTGCCTGGCACAAAAGACGAATTTGATAGATTATTTTCCGCAGCGTATGATAATGGTCATCCGACATATTTTCGTTTGAGTGAAGACGCGAACAATGAATCATATCTTACTGAATTTGGCAAGGCTGTTGTCGTCAAGAAAGGTAAATTAGCGACTGTGATTGCCGTTGGTACAATGCTGCAAAACGTTGTTGATGCCGCTGTCGATTTGGACGTGACAATATTGTACTACAATACCGTATCGCCATTTGACTCAGCGGCATTATTGGAAAATTTTTCATCAAAAATATTATTATGCGAACCGTATTACGAGGGTGGCTTGGTCGGCGATATTTTAAAAGCGGTTTGTCCGAATCATTGCGTTATTGATCAACTTGGCGTGCCTCATAATTTTTTGAGAACTTATGGCACGGCCAATGAGCATAGTCGTTTACTGGGATTTACCCCGGACGCTATTAGAAATAGAATTAATAAATTAATTTCCGCGTGACGAAATCGTTATGTCTAATATTTTAGAAATTATTTACGACGATGTAAAGAATATCATTTTGGAAAATGATTTTACTGACATCGCGAAAAAAGATTTTTTGATTACCGGGGCATCGGGTTTGTTGGGAACGTACTTTTTGGCATGTATAAAATTGTTGCGCGATAATGACGACGATAAGAATTTCGGAAATATTTTTGCTGTTATGCTGAATGATCCACCGGATTATTTGGCGGATCTATACAAAGACGTATTAATCATCAAGGGTGATCTGTCAGATTATAATTTTTGCCAAAGTTTACCATCCGCTGACTACATAATTCATGCCGCCGGTTATGGACAGCCGGGCAGGTTTATGGAAGATCAGGTAAAAACATTAAAAATTAACACCCTCGCCACTTTTTCTCTCCTGGAGAAAATAAAAAATAATGGAAATTTTTTATTTTTAAGCACAAGTGAATTATATAGCGGTTTGCGCAAAGACTCGTATAATGAAACTGATATTGGCAACACTAATACAGATCATTTTAGATCATGTTATATTGAAGGAAAGCGCTGTGGAGAGGCAATTTGCAACGCCCACAGACTAAAAGGTGTGTCTGCAAAATCTGCAAGGTTGGCGTTAGCCTACGGTCCAGGTACGAGAGTACATGATAAAAGAGTTTTGAACTCGTTTATTGAAAAAGCAATTATTAACAGTAAAATTGATCTGCTTGATCAAGGTGAGGCCAAAAGAACATACTGCTATGTGTCTGATGCGGTTGAAATTATGTTAAATATATTATTGCGAGGTAAAGAAAGCATATATAACGTTGGCGGTATTTCTCAAACAACTATTCGTGATTTGGCAATTAACATTGGCGAACAACTGTCAGTGCCCGTGGTATTTCCTGAAGAAACAGGTACAAGTGTGAATGGGGCCCCCGATGATGTAAAATTAAATTTAGACAGAGTCGCCAATGAGTTCGGAAAGAAAAAGTTTGTTTCTCTAAAAGAAGGATTGGCTAAAACAATTGAGTGGCAAAAAAATATTTATAATCTTGTGAAATAATTGTATTTACATTTTTATAATTATTTGGGGATAAACGCGAACATAAATTAATTAATAAGTTGTAAATTTAATTAGATAATATAATATGGACAAAGATAATAATATCATGAGCGTGTCAGTGCAGGATTTAGAAAAGATGTGGGGCGAAAACCTGAGCCCATATCTGGTAAAAAAAGTATCCGAGTATGATCTTAAATATGCAATTTTAAATGATGTTGAAAGAGACAATTGTCTAAAACGTATCGTCAGCACTTTGTTGGACAAAGATTTGGTTTTTTCTGGCGAGCATCGCCATGAGCAGTGGAACAAAGGATGGGGTGAGAATCTGGACAATTTTATTGGCAGTAAAGATGAAAAAAATGTTGTGCCAAAATACTTTGGAAAGTATGACGTTTTGCGTTTAAAGCAAAAATTTATTAAGCCACTTTCAGATAAATTTGAAGTAAACAGCCTGTATATAATTCAAGATTGGCTTTTTGATAAGTATTTTCGGAATATAAATAATATTTACGAATTCGGTTGCGGTACGGGTCATAACTTGATGCGTGTGCGGGAAGTAAACCCGACAGCAAATCTTTGGGGGTTGGATTGGGCGGATTCCTCACAAAAAATAATTGATGCCATGAGGGCTGACGGAGTTGATGCAAATATATATTCTCATAATTTTGATTTCTTTAAACCAGATTACGATTTCAAGATAGAAAAAGATTCCGCCATATATACAGTAGCCGCCCTGGAACAAATTGGGGACAAGCACGGCGAGTTTATTAATTATTTACGTCAAAATAAACCGCAATTATGTGTGCACGTTGAACCGATTGGGGAACTGCTTGATCAAGATAATTTACTTGATTACTTATCTGTTGAATACTTTAAGAAAAGAAATTATCTTAATGGCTATTTGGATAAACTGAAAGAAATGGAGTCAAATGGGGAAATAAAAATACTGTGTGCTAAAAGAAGCTATATCGGCAGTATGTTTATTGATGGTTATTCAGTGATAGTTTGGCATTTTGTTTAATTTTGTAGTGGAATTTGATGGTCTTGAGTAATCAGAAATATGTTATTGCTGAAATTAAGGGGAGGCTTGGGGAATCAGTTGTTCCAATACGCGGCCGGAAGGGCGCTATCTCTACGATATGGAATAAAAATGACAATGGATATTTCCGACTGTCATAATACTTATCGGAATAGTCCGGAGAATCCCTCAACCTATGCTTTGGGAGCGTTTAATATCGCTAAAAATGTTGCCGATGTAAATGGTACGCACGGAATTTCTTTGCCGTTATATTTTTTAAGTAAAATAGTTAGAAAATTTTTAGGCGAAGAAACATACTACAATATCCCGTTCCTAAGTTGCCGATATTTGGATGGCTATTGGCAGAGTGAGAAATATTTTTGTGATTTCCGCCTTGCCATTCAGAATGAAATTAAATTGAAAAATGAAGAAAGTGAATGTTATAAAAATATTCTCTCTGAAATCGGTTCAATCCAAAGTCCCATTTCGTTACACATTCGGCGCGGCGACTATGAACACGATCCGATAATAAAAAAGATTCTCAGTTGTTGTACAATGTCGTACTATGATCAGGCGATAAAATTTGTCACTCGCGATTTAACCGGAGTGAAATTTTTTATTTTTTCAGACGATATTAATTGGGTAAAAGAAAATTTCAAAATTAATTTTCCAGTATTTTATGTGACCGGTAATAATATTACAAATTATGAGGAAATGATTTTAATGAGTAAATGCAAACACAACATCATCGCCAACAGCAGTTTTAGCTGGTGGGGGGCTTGGCTGAACGAAAACCCCGGCAAGATTGTTGTTGCTCCAAAAAAATGGTTTAACAATCCCAAGGCGGATCAAAAAGATATTATTCCTGAATCGTGGATAAAAATATAATATGCCCAAAGTTAGCATAATAATAATTACCTACAATCGCGCGAAATATTTACCGCGTGCCATAGACAGTGTTTTGGCGCAGAAATTTTATGATTGGGAGCTGATAATTATTGATGATAATTCGGCGGATGACACTAATGAAATTGTCAGCCAGTATGTAAAGATAAATCAAACAATTAAGTTTATTAGAAATGAATCTAACGTAGGAATTGTAAAATGCCGTAATCAGGCCTTGTCCATGTGCAAAGGCAAATACGTGGCCATTTTGGACAGCGACGACTTGTGGACGGATGAAAATAAACTGCTCAAACAATTAAATTTTTTTAAACAGAATCCGGACCATGTTTTGTGCGGGACCATGGCCGGAGTGATTGGTGAAGATGGAGCGCCAACCGGAAAAATTATTTACAAAACCGATGACTCGGAAATCAGAGAAAAACTGCTATTTAGCAATCAGTTTGTACATTCTTCGGTTGTGTATTTGCGGGATGTGGCCAACAAGGCGGGCGGTTATGGCAATTTTGGCGTGGGCGAGGACTATGATTTATTTTTTCGCCTCGGCCTCAAGGGTAAAATTGCCAATTTGCCGGAACTAATGGTAAATTACCGCCGACACGCAGACGGTATCACCTGGACCAATAAATTATTCTCCGCGCGGGAGCATCTGCGGATAATCAGACAATACCGAGGTAAGTATCCGTACTATTGCTTGGCGGTTATAAAGGCGCGTTTGCGAATTATTATATCGCGAATACAATGAAAATTCTTTATCTTATTACGAAATCTGAAGCCGGTGGGGCGCAAACCCATGTGGCTGATTTGTGCCGTTATTTTAAAAATTGCGGAAATGAAGTTACGGTAATGAGCGCCGGCGACGGCTGGCTAAAAAATGAATGTGATAAATTGGGCGTGGTTTTTATCGCTAATAAATATTTTTCCAACAGTCCGAACCCATTTAGAATATTTTATGCCATTAGAGAAATTAAAAGATGCGTGAAAAATTTTCAGCCGGATATTGTCCACTGTCATAGTTCGGCCGCGGCCTTTTTGGGGCGTCTGGCTGTGCGCGGTAAAGTTCGGACAATATACACGGCTCACGGTTGGGGTTTTAACATTGGAATGAATCCGTTTGTCCGCGTCGGAGTATTGATTGCCGAGAAGCTGGCCGCCAAATATACTGACACGTATATTTGCGTGGCCGAGTTTGTAAAAAAATTAGGATTAAAATATAATTTAGCGCCAGCCAAAAAGTTTAAAGTAATATATAACGGCGTTAGTGTCCGGCAAACCGCCAGTAATATTAGTTCGGTTGAATTAAAATTAATTTTTGTCGGGCGCCTGGCCGAGCCCAAAAGACCGGAGTTGATAATTGAGGCCATTAGCCGATTACCCTCTGAGATAAAATGCCGGATCATATTTACAATTGTCGGCGATGGTCCAAAAAGAAAGTCTCTGGAAGATTTGTCTAAAGAAAAAAAAGTTACCGTCCATTTCACGGGCGCCCTGCCCAAAGAATCCGCGCTTGGTGAATTGTCTCGCGGTGATATATTTGTTTTTATTTCCGCTTGGGAGGGTTTTCCTTATACGATTTTGGAAGCCATGTCCTACGGCTTACCGGTTATTGCTTCAAATGTTGGAGGGGTGTCCGAGGCAATTGATTCAACTTGCGGAATTTTGGTAAATAATGATGTTGGACAAATCCGCGAAGCTATATTAAAATTATGCCATGATAAAGGACGAAGATTGAGAATGGGTGATAACGCGCGGAAAATTGTTGAACAAAAATTTTCTTTGGAAAAAATGCTTAAAGAAATTGAGCATATTTACAAAAATATATGAAATTAATATACTTCGGTGCAGGTTTTGTCGGGGCGTGTAGCGCGGCCGTGATGGCCGATAGCGGGCATGATGTTTTGGTATATGATATTGACAAGATCAAAATCCAGATGCTTGGCTCTGGCGATCGCGATACGATAGAAAAATGTTTGTTTGAAAAAGGATTGGGCGATATGCTCGTCCGCAATACGAAAAGAATTGTTTTTTCAAATCAAATTGACGATGTGGCCGGGGCAGTCAACGAGGCTGATGCGATATTCATGTGCTTGCCCACGCCGGACAAGGGTACTGATGGTGGAAGTGATTTATCATTTTATGAAAACGCAGCCGCTGATTTGAGCAAGATACTCAAGACGCGCAACGATTCCACCCAATCAAAATACGTGGTCATTGTGAACAAAAGCACGGTGCCGATTAATATGGCTGAGCGAGCATCAGAGATCTTTAATTTCGCCGGTGTAATTAATTTAGGCGTTGTTTCCAATCCGGAATTTCTAGTGGAAGGCAAAGCGGTTGATGGCTCGCTTAAACCTGACCGCATCGTCATCGGTGGTAAAAGTGAACGCGATTTCGCTGTGATGAGAAATGTTTATCAACGATTTATTACTTCGCCGACTGTAAAATATATTGAAGTAAATCCCCGCGAAGCCGCGGCGGGGAAATTACTGGCGAATTATTATTTGTTTTCTCGTCTGATAAGCACCTACGAAGTGATGGGCCGAGTGGCAGAGTCGTTTGAAGGGATAGAATTTGAGAAATTGCGCGATATAGTTTCCTCGGATGACCGGATCGGTAAATGGGGATTTTATGACAGCGTTTATAGCGGTGGCAGTTGTTTTATCAAAGATTCCAAATCGTTAAAGAAACAGTTGACTGAAACCGGCGCCAATGTTGAACATGTGAAACGAATGCTGGAGGGTAATGATTTCCAACTGAATAATTTTTACGCGCGCGCCAAGCGTGATGCCGGATTTAATTTCGCAGATCGTAAGGTTACTATTATGGGCGCGGCTTTTAAACGCGATACCAATGATATTAGAAACAGTCCGGCCATTAAAATTATAGAATTATTGTTGAGTGACAAAGTTAAAGAAATTCGTATTTATGATCCGGCTGCCATGCCCATGTTCCAGAAACTTTTTGACACAGCTAAAGACGAACGTTTCAAAATAATTAAATATTTTAACACTGAAGAAGAAGCTTTGTCCTCTAGCGATGCCTGTATGATTTTGACTGACTGGCCAAAATTTCGGACACTCGGTGAAACAATTAAAAAATCGTGCCCTGCGCCGTATCTGATACTGGACGGGCGCCGAATGCTCGCCGGCCAGTTTGATGAGTTAAGCGCTTTGGGGTATGATATCATCGCGGTCGGTTCGCCGTTTTACAAAGGTAATAAGAAATAATATGGCAAAATATTTAATAACGGGTGGCGCTGGTTTTATTGGCGCAAATCTGATTAAAAATTTATTGGATAATGGGCACGAGGTGGTGGTAGTAGATAATTTCGCCGGCGGAAAAAAATCCGATCGGATTATTAAGGGGGCAAAATATTTTAATGAAGATGTGCGCCATCTAAACAAACTCGTAAAAATTTGCGCTAAAGGTTTTGATGGCATATTCCACCTGGCCGCGTTGCCTCGGGTGAGTTATTCAGTGGAACATCCGGATGAAACGCACGATGTTAACGTCACCGGAACTTTAAATATTTTAATTGCGGCACAAAAAAATAAAATCCGCCGAGTGATATTTAGTTCCTCGGCAGCTGTTTACGGCGAAATAGAGACTGACAAACTGGTGGAAACAATGACTCCGGCGCCGGTTAGTCCCTACGGTTATCATAAACTGATGTCTGAACAATATTGTAAATTATATAGTTTGATGTATGGTGTGCAAACTGTTTGTTTGCGATATTTCAACGTTTACGGGCCGCATTTTGACCCAGCTGGCGCCTACGCCCTGGTCGTGGGAAAATTTATCGATCAACGTAAAAATAATAAATCGTTAACTATTTGCGGTGACGGCGAATATTATCGTGATTATGTCAATGTCGCGGATGTAGTTAATGCCAACATATTGGCGATGAAGTCTACGGATTTGGGCAGCGGCGAAATTATAAACATCGGTACTGGTCAAAGCCGTTCTGTCAATGAACTGGCTAAAGTCATCGGTGGTCATACTGAAACTATTGCCGCGAGGAAGGGCGACCCGCGACGTTCCGAAGCTAATATTGATCGCGCGACCTTGATGCTTAAATGGGCGCCAAAAGTAAAATTTGAAGATGGCCTGAAAGAGTTAAAAGAATTACACGGATTAAAATAATAATTAAAAAAACACCTCGTCCGCCAGCTGGCGGACGAGGTGTTTTAATTTTAGATTTAAGCTGTGACCACGCTGACAAACTTGGTCATTTTCATCGCGCCGTCAAAACGCTTGCGTTTACGGTCGCTGAATTTTACTTTGCCGTTCGCGAGAGAAAACAGAGAATCATCGGTGCCGCGTCCGACATTTTTGCCCGGATGAATTCTGGTGCCGCGCTGTTTGACGATAATCATTCCCGGTTTGATAATTTGGCCATCGTGAACTTTTACGCCCAGACGCTTTGCTTCTGAATCGCGTCCGAGCCGTGTAGAACCGCCGGCTTTCTTATGTGACATATATTAAGTTAGAAAGATTATAAAGTTGAAAGTTTATAAAGACATTTTTTGACCTTCCAACCATTAGGCGCTTTATGTATTCATCGCTACAACAATGAATGCTTCGCCAGATGATTATTAAAAAATGACTCAATAAAACGTAAATATTATATACAAACATTGTACATTTGTCAATAGGCTAAAATTCTGATAAAATTAGCTCAATATGCATATATTTTTGGCTTCAGCGGCGTTGTCTCTAATTTTAACGCTAATCGTCCGCAAAATCGCATTAAAATTGAATATAGTGGATGTCCCGGATAATGGTAGAAAAAAGCACACAGGGGTTATCCCATTGCTTGGTGGTATAGCCATTTTTCTCGCTTTTTGGACCGTGGTTTTTTTTGTCCTGAATTATACCGGTGTGGCCCGCAAACATTTGTCCGATGCCAGCTTAATCGGCATCTTTTTTGGCAGTGTTATTTTGGTTGTTGTCGGCGCGCTTGATGATAAATATAATCTACCGCCGATTGTCCGTCTGGGCGCGACTGTGATAGCGGCGTTTTGCGTTATTGCCGGCGGTGGCGAGTTATATTCCATCACTAACCCGTTCGGCGGTTACATTACGCTTGACGCTTGGCGCATTGGCGATATTCTAGTGCTGGCCGCAGCCCTGATATTTTTTTGGATTATGGGCATGACCTATACAGTTAAAATTTTGGATGGTCTGGATGGCCTGGCTACCGGCGTAGTAATGATCGGCGCTCTAATGATACATTTTTTGACGGCTAAAGGATATTTTTATCAGGCCGATATGTCGGCGGTTTCATTGGTTTTGGCCGGAGTATGCGCCGGATTTCTAATTTTAAATTTTTATCCGGCCAAAATATTTCTGGGTGAATCAGGCGGATTATTTCTTGGCTTTATTCTCGGCGCCCTGGCCATTGTCGCCGGCGGTAAGATTGCCACCGCGCTTCTCGTGATGGCTGTGCCGGTTTTAGATTTGGTCCGGGTTATTTATTTGCGCCTAAAAAACAAACAATCAATTTTTGCCGGCGATCGGCGTCATTTACATTTTGTGTTGGTGGACATGGGGGTGGGACAGCGTTCAGCGGTATTGATATATTATTTTTTAGCTTTTGCGTTTGGTATATCCACTTTGTATTTACGCAGTTCGCAAAAATTACTCGCTTTGGGAATACTGACTGTCGGCATGATATTTTTTGAAATTTGGTTGGCTACTCGCGTTGTACCTATAAAAAAATAAATTATGTTTTGGCAAAAAGATAAATATAATTTTAAGGCTTGGCATCTTGTCGCTTTTGGCGCTATTATTGCGGTGTTCGTTATTTTGAAAATATTCTTGGTTTTTTATACCCCAAGCGGCCAAGTAATTATTAACGAAAAAGAAATAAAGGTTTTGGTGGCTAATACTTCCGAACGCTGGTTCAAGGGTTTAAGCGGCCGAGATACTCTGGGCGAATATGGCGGGATGTGGTTTTCTTTTTTATCCAAGGATTATTATACGATGGTAATGAGAGATATGAAGTTCCCCTTGGATATAATCTGGTTGGAAGATGGCATCATTGTGGATATGGCGCCCAATGTTCAACCCGAAGCCGGTACTGAGGAGGCCTCTCTGACCAAATATCGCCCGCGGTTGCCCGCAAACGAGGTTTTAGAAATGACGGCCGGCGCCATTGAACAATATGGCCTAAAAATAGGGGATAAGCTTAATTTTAGCCGTTAAGTACTAAACCGCTTGACAAAAGTCCATTTTTTAGTTATTCTATTGATACTCTAAATTTACATTAGTTTAAATGTCTTATGTTTGCAGTAATTGAAACGGGTGGTAAGCAATATTTGGTCAAAACCGGTTTAGCGCTCAAAATTGAAAAATTAGGAGCGGCCGAAGGAGAAAAAGTTGTCTTTGATAAAGTTTTACTGACAGCCAATGATGATGGTGGAAATGTAAAACTCGGCAGTCCGTTTATTGAGGGTGCCGCGATTGAAGCCACTCTGGATAAACAGGGCCGCGCCAAGAAAGTCCGCGTGGAAAAATACAAACGAAAAGTCCGCTATCACAAAGTTCACGGACACAGACAAGCTTTCAGTCAAGTCAAAATCGGATAAAACAAAACCCCGCTCAAATGAGCGGGGTTTTCTTACAAATTAAAACCCCACACTTTCGCATGGGGTTATTATCGGCAGATAAATGAACAGGATCAGTTCTCTACAACGGGCATGGGCTGGTTGAGTGGGAGATCAATTTGGGTTGGCCAGTCATTGTCCTTGGCTGTTATGGTGGCGTAATATACGCAGTTTTCCAGGATGGCATCAATATAGTTTTCCGGCGGATTAGCCCATCGATAGGTATAACAGTCTGGTTCGAGTTTGAAACTGATGGTCGGCGTCTTCGTATCATTGTGAATTTTTACGCGAATCTTCTCGATTGGAATGGATGATAAGACATAAGTATCCTCGTCCATTTTCCATGCGAACCTGACTATCATTTCCGTTTTGGAGGAAGAATTGAAGCTACCACTGAAAATGAAAAAACCGCCGGTGGTATTAGTCGATGTTGCGCTATTAGATATCATCTTGCGCAGAAGATGTTCACCAGTCATGAATTTTGGCACAGTAATTGGCGCATCAACGCCACAGCCAGCTATTATGACCGCTGCCAACATCGTTACAAAAAGATTCCTCATCACCTTCCTCCTTGTTTGCCCATTTCATTGGGACTTGCTTGATATTTCAAAGAATATATATTACCCTATCACGTTGTTAGTGTTTTGTCAACTAGACTTCTTTTCTATTTTTCAACGCGCTCCCAAGTGTAATTTCATCAGCATACTGCAGGTCCGAACCCATGGGCAGGCCCCGCGCCAGACGCGTGGTTTTTATTTTAGGCCATTTTGTTTTTATTTCCCGTTCTAAATACATGGCTGTTGTTTCTCCAGGCAGGTCGGGGTTGAGCGCGAGAATTACTTCAGTTATTTTGTTCTCGCTCAAGCGCTTCCATAATTCTTTGATTTTCAAATCACTTAATTCCGTTTCCGCGGACATGTCTATTAAACCGCGAAGTACATGATATGTCCCGTGATATTCATTGGTTTTTTCTATGGCGGCAATGTCCGGCGGTTCGGTCACCACGCAAACCATAGTATGGTCGCGTTTGGCGTTGGCGCAAATGTGGCAGGGTGAGGTGTCGGTAAAATTCCAGCACACTTCACAACTTTTAACTTTTTTTAAAAGTTCTTCCAACGCCCCGCGTAAGTCATTGACTTCTTTTTTACCGCTCGCCAGCCAGTGAAAAACAAAACGCTCGGCCGTTTTTTGCCCGACCGAGGGAAGTTTTTTTAGTGCGTCAATTAATTTTTCAATTGGCGCGGCGTACATAATCATTAATTCGTATAATTCGCATGCATTAGTATATTTGCATCGCTCTATTTCATCCCGGGCAAATCAAATCCACCCATTTCTTGCATTTTGGCCGCGACAATTCTCTGCATTTTATTTTGCGCGTCAGTGTGTGCGTCTTTGATTGCGTCCTGCAATTTATTTTTTTTATCGGGTGAGAGCAGTTCATTATCAATTTCAATGGCTTTCATTTTGAGTGAGCCATCCACAATGATCACAACTTTACCGCCGGCTGCTTGGCCCGTGGAGGTTTCATTGCCGAGTGCGCCTTGGAGTTTCTTGCCTTGTTCACGCAAATCTTTGAACTGTTTGAGTTTTGAGAATACCGATGACATACGTAATAACTATTATAAATAAATGGCGCCCCGTAGACACAGTGTCCTTGACACTGCTTGCGAGTCCACCTGTCGTTCTGTCATTTTGCGCTGTGCGCAATTGGGCAGAACAACGGAAGTGAATGGTTATCGCTGTCTTCGGGGCATTTTTATTATATCATTATTGAGAAAATAATCAATCTTTACATTTGTGGCACGGTCGGCGCCGCGTTGGGTTTGTTCATAAAATCCGACTTCGGACGCAATTTGACCGGAGCGCTGGGCGTCTGTTCATAACTGGACGAACTACGTGTTTGATTATCCAAATTTTTGAATGAAGTAGTCGCTTCATTAAAAAACATTTTTACCATTCCAGTCGGACCATTACGATGTTTGGCAATGTGCAATTCGGCCAAATACTTTTCATCCGGCGGGATGTCTTCAATCCGGTAATTTCTATCCGCGGATTTACGATAGATGAACATCACCACATCAGCATCTTGTTCAATGGAGCCCGATTCGCGCAAGTGGGAAAGTTTCGGGATGGCCGGCTTGCTTTGCTCCACCACACGGGAGAGCTGGGAAAGCGCAATGACCGGCACATTTAATTCACGAGCAATACCTTTGAGACCGCGGGTAATTTCCGAAACTTCCTGCACACGATTTTCTTGACCGCCGGTACTGCGCGATTCCATAAGTTGCAAATAGTCAATCACAATCAGACCCAGGCCGTGCTCGGCCTGGAGACGACGCGCCTTGGTGCGCAATTGCAAAATGTTAATGCTCGGCGAGTCGTCAATAAATATCGGAGCCTCGGACAGTGTGCCGATAGCATGGCCGATGCGCGGAAAATCATCGGATTCTGGACGGTCGGAAAGTTTGCCGCTGCGTAATTTCCACAAATCAATGTTGGCTTCAGCGCAAAGCAAACGGTCTACTAATTGTTCCTTGCTCATTTCCAGCGAAAACATGCCGACCGGAACTTTTAATCTTGTGCCGATATGTCGGACAAAATCCAAGGCTAAAGAAGTTTTACCCACGGATGGACGAGCGGCCAAGATAATTAAATCAGATTTTTGGAAACCGGTTAGAAGATCATCCAATTGACGAATACCGCTGGCTAGCCCGCGAAGTTGCCCGCGATTTTTATGCAGTTCATCAATGCGATCAAACGCGTCAGCCAGCACTCCACGGATAGGTGAAAATGTCTGTTTAAAATAATTTTGCGACACTCCAAATAAATGTTTTTGCGCCTCATCTAAAATAGTATCCAGTTCGCCCTCTTCCAAATAACCCAAACGACTAATTTCCGAAGCAGCCGTGAGCAATCGCCGGCGCGTGGCTTTGCGATGGACGATTTGTGCGTAATTCACCACATTGGAGGCGGTCGGTACAGTATCAGTGAGTGAAACTAAATACGTTTTACCGCCGATATTTTCCAATAAGCCTTTCTCATTCAAGCGATTGCTCAAAGTTAAAAGATCCACCGGTTCATTGCGGGTGTAAAGTTCCACCATTGTCTCAAAAATTCGGCCGTGTCCGGTTTTGTAAAAATCTTCGGGCGAGACAATGTCCGCCACTTTTAGGATTGCTTCTTTGTCTATCAAAAGCGAACCAAGTAAAGACATCTCGGCATCCAAACTTTGCGGCGGGACCCTATCAAGTTGATTATCACTCATACATGATTTTGTTCTCCTTTGTTATAGTTCCCATATTCTAACCTGGCGTAAAGCCAAAAGCAAGGCGATTGCAGTGGAGAAACTGTGGGTAGTTTGTGGTCAATAGATAGGCTTGTATTTTTTGCTATTTTCTCGTCTTTTAAGTATAATTATTACAGTTTATCATTCAATCTATGAACCGCAGGCGCTTTAGCATTACTGTTGCGGCCGGCCTCATCATGTTTTTAAACATGCGATTTTGGCATTTGTCATGGTTGGGCATTATGGCGTCTGTCGCTTATTTGATTGTAGTGTCAGATGGAATGAGCCGAGGTCTTATCCACAGATTCGGTTTTGAAAATAATTGGCGCGTTAAATTACTTGGCGCCCTGGCTGGAATTTTTACACTCGGTTCAACTTGCGGGGTATTTCTGGTGTTATGGCAATTGGAATCAATTCAAATTTTTTTGGCGATGATTTTGACCGGGCTGGCCGCAGAATATTTGTCCGGTCCAAAACTGCAGTACCAGCGTGAGTTGGAAACAGGGGAGCCACTCGTGGAAATAATTAACGGCAAATATTACGTGGTTGCGTTTATTCTTTTGATAATTTTCGGTTTTATTACTTTGGCGCGTTCAGCCGGCGGTATATCCGCCCTGACTCCGTGGGAAATTATTTCCGGCCGGTATATTTATATTTTCTATTTGGCTGTTCTCGTTCTCGGCGGTCTTATTTTTTCCAAGTTAAAAACAACGGCCTTGGCCGGCATGTTGATTTTAATTTCAATAATGATGTTTTCGTATTTGCCGTTATCACATAAATTATTTTGGGGAGCGGATGGCTGGCGCCACCTAGCGTCCATTGAACAGGTTGTGTCGGGCGGCAGAGTCGTCGTGACAAATTTTGCGGATTCGCCAAATTGGGTGGAAAGAATAAATCCCGGCATATTTTCTTACAGTCAATTTTGGTCGCTCATCGCGGCCGGCGCGAAAATTTTTGATGCGGATTTGATACGGCTGATGGCTTGGTTCCAGCCGATACTGGCCGGAATATTTTTTCCGATTCTTTTTTACGAGCTCGCGCTTACATTGGGATTTGGCCGGCGTCAGTCGTTGGTTTTTTGCTGGTTGGGATTATTGCCATTTGCTATTCAGGCGGCCGGCGGATTTTCTCTGCCCGTTAATTTAGGATTTTTGTTTTTCTTGCTTTTTATCAATTTACTTTTACGGAGATTAAAAAATCCGGACGCGAGGCAGTTGCCAATTCTGATTGGCGCGTTGGCACTTTCATTATTCGGCTATGCCTTATTTGTCGTGTTGTTCGGCGTGCTTTGGCTGGCGGTGGAAATAATTTTGCGTTTTAAAAACAAAATTGAAAACAAAAAAACATTTTTCATAGTTATTAGTGCCGCCGGTTTTGCCTTAATCATACCCTTGTTGGAGCTTGTCGCCGGCTATGCTAAGTTCAACGGCTGGCCGGAGATGTTGTCGGGTGTAAAAAGTTTTATCGGAAATTTCAGCGGTTATTATCTGGCGTCAGGACCGCGCCCGCATACAATTGATACCGGCAATGTATTTTTTAATCAAATACCATCATACGCTTTTGTGCCCAACGGTTTTACCGAATGGCGCTGGTGGATTGTTGTCGTCATGGTATTGATGATTATTGGCGCGATATTTGGCGCGATTAAATTATTGCGGGATGCAGATTGGGCAAAAAAGCTAATTGCTTTGTTTGGCCTGGGAATTTTTATTGGCTATATTATCTCCCGATATTTTTTGGCCGGAGAAAATTTGCTTAGCCGACGGCTGGATGCCGTGGTGGCTGTTATAATTTTGATATTTTTATTTACTGCAATTGAAAAGTTTTTTACCAAAAATCTATTTGTTTCCATTTTAATTATTTTTTTCGGCAGTATCGCTATTACCGCTTCATATTCGCTCGGACCATATTCACGGGCAGTCAGCGTTGACGAATATGAGGCGGCTAAATTCGTCTGGTCGCAGACATCAGGCGAGTCAAAATATTGTGTGGTGGGGGACACGTATCCGCTTTTGGCATTGGAAGCGATCTCGCAGAAAAAAATAATCGGCGGCGGTTTTCCCATTGACCAGAATTTTGGTCAGAGCGAGCTCGTAAAAATTTATGAAGAAATAATATATAGTAGCCATATTATTGACTTGTCACAGTATCGGTCTAAAGTATTAGAATTGACGGGCGCAGACGATTGTTATTTAATCATTTATGGTGCGGGTGAAATTGTAAATAAGCCTGCTGTCACAATCGGCGATGTTGTTGTTTATAATTATTAATATATATTTATGTCTGATTGCATTTTTTGCAAAATTATTGCCGGTGAAATTCCATGCCACAAAGTTTACGAAGATGAAAACGTTTTGGCTTTTTTGGACGCGTTTCCTCATGCCAAAGGCCACACCGTAGTCGTGCCGAAAAAACACGTCAGCAGTATTTTTGATTTTGATCCCGATGACAGAACGAATTTTTCCGCCGGGCTTTCGGCCGCGGCGCGCCGAGTGAATGAAGCGATCAAGCCCGACGGGATGAATATTGGCGTAAATGATCGTCCGTCCGCCGGGCAAGTTGTCCCGCATGTTCATTGGCATATTTTCCCGCGTTTTGAAAATGATGGCGGAGGCTCGGTTCACTCAATTGTAAAAACCAAAGAAAAAATTGATGTGTCAGAGGTGGCGAAATTGTTTGTCTAGGTGTATAATAATTACATGGCAGAAGAGCAAACAAACAAAGAACAGCCAAAGATCGTTAGCGACCCTAACGTGAATTATTTTGCGTGCAGTAATTACCGAAATCAGGCGCGTAAGTTTGGCATCAAGCTGGATGACCGTCGCCGGCATATGTATGTGGTCGGTAAAACCGGCATGGGCAAGACCACGGTTTTGGAAAATATGGTCCTCAACGATATTTACGCCGGACACGGCGTCGGCTTGGTGGACCCGCATGGCGACTTTGCCGAAAAAATCATTAATTTTATTCCGCCTGAACGCATTAACGACGTGGTGTATTTCAATCCGGCGGATATGAACTATCCGATCGGTTTCAATATTTTAGAAACAGTCAACCCCGAGCACAAGCATTTGGTCGCATCCGGCTTGATGGGTGTATTCAAAAAAATCTGGCCTGATGTCTGGAGCGCCCGTATGGAATACATTTTAAATAATACCATTCTCGCTCTCTTGGATTTTCCGGATACGACCCTGCTTGGTATCAATCGTTTGCTTGCGGATGATGATTATCGCAGTCGGGTCGTAAAAAATCTGCAGGATCCCGTGGTGCGCGCGTTTTGGGAAACGGAATTTGCCTCCTACAATGACCGCTACAAACAAGAAGCGGTCGCCCCAATCCAAAATAAAATCGGTCAATTTTTATCCGCGGCCGTTATTCGCAATATCGTGGCTCAGGTTAAATCGCGAATCAACATCCGCGAGATTATGGATTCCAAAAAAATATTCATCATGAATTTGTCCAAAGGGCGCATCGGCGAGGACAACTCGCGTTTGCTCGGCGGTATGCTTATCACCAAAATTCAACTTTCGGCCATGGAGCGCGTGGATATCGTTGAGAAAGACCGCAAAGATTTTTTTCTTTATGTTGATGAATTCCAAAATTTCGCCACTGAAAGTTTTGCCAACATTTTATCCGAGGCGAGAAAATATCGCCTGGACCTGATTATGGCGCATCAGTACATGGAGCAATTAGATGAAACCGTTTTGGCCGCCGTTATCGGCAACGTCGGCACCTTGGCCACTTATCGCGTCGGTTCCACGGACGCGGAAGTTCTGGTCAAAGAATTCGCGCCGATTTTTACTGAAGAGGATTTGGTAAATTTACCCAAGTACAATATTTATTTGAAACTGATGATTGATGGCGTGGCGTCGCGTCCTTTTTCCGCGGTGACGCTTCCGCCAATTGGTTCGCCGACCGGCAGCGCCGAACGGGTTATCCGCGTCACGCGCGAACGCTATGGCACGCCGAGGGAAAAAATTGAAGAAAAAATCAAGCGTTGGAGCGGCTTGGAAATGGGCGGTTTGGATGAGGAGGAAGAAAATAAAATTGAATCGGATAAAATTTTGTCCGCGCCGATTAAAACCGATGCCCCGAAAAAATTAGGCGACTTTGTAAAACGAGAGCCGGAACAAAAACCGGTCCCGCATACCGAAGTTCGCAAACCGGTCCAATCCAGGCCCCAGCAAAAATTTTCCCACAACAACAATCATCCGAAAGAAAAGGAGCGACGCGCGGCCGCGCCCGGCTGGACCCCGCGTCCGATCAGCGCGATTTTGTCTGATGAGAAATCCGAAGAGGCGCCGACTGTTCCGGTTATCAAATTAAACGAATTGCACACCACGCCCGCTCCGGCGCCGGTTCAAAAACCAGCAATCAGTCAACCGACGACATTCAAATCCGGTCAGGTGGTAAAGTTAGATTAAAGAGGGATTGACCCGGCAGAGCTCTTTAGAGATTCTACCGGGTTGACAAAAACGGTTTTTTGTGCTATACTATTTTTGTAAATTTTGGGGTAGACGCCATGCGTAGTTTCCCAAACAGGTCGAGTTAATTCAAAATTAACCAAACAACATTTTGGGAAATAAGACTGTAGTATTATGGCGTTCGATAATGATCGTCCCATGTACGACGTAGATCTTACCTGCGCGCGCTGCGGAGCCCACATTTCCAAGCTCCCGTTTCAGCCGTCCGGAGACCGAAAGGTTTTCTGCAACGACTGCAATCGCACTTATTGGCAGAACAAGCGTGGTGATGATCGCGGTGGTTTCGGTGGCGGCGCTCCGCGCGCTCCGAGACAGATGTACGATGTGGATGTAAACTGTTCGGATTGCGGCAAACACATTGATAAATTGCCGTTTGTTCCGTCCGGTGATAAAGCCGTTTTGTGCACTGATTGCTTACGAGCAAAACGAGCCGCTTAATAAGCGATTCAAAACGCTCCGCTAACGCGGGGCGTTTTTAGTTTGCGAATTGAATAATATTCTGATATACTTTCAACAATAATCCATTCATCACAATATTATGAACAAGAATATAACCATTATCACAGTTGCGCTTATCTTTACGGCGATTATAATCGGCGTTGGTTGTTATGTTAAATTACATCAAAAAAATAACGGCGAGATCATTGACGATTCACCCGCAATAAATACTATGCAGGGCATAAGCACCTCGACCATGACCGGCGTCCAATCTGAAAAAACAGGGTGGTTGTCGTTGGCTGACTCGTTTTATGAGTTTAGTTTTTTATATCCAAAGAATTGGTCAGTAAGCAAATATGTTGATAACAACTATGATTCTCGGATAGACGCAGGACAAAAAGCGTATACGTACTGGCTGTTTGATGAGAATGGAAATAAGGTGGCGATAATTTTTAATGAAGGCCAGTATGGCCATGGATGGCCAGAAGAAACAGACCCTGTTCGCAATGAATTTATTGGCGATTTAGGCCGAGCCGTGGCTATGGAAGGCCACGAACACGTTTCATATATTTTTTCTGAGTTTCCAAATTTTGAAAATAATTTACGCGTAGAATGTACAACGAGTTCGCAAGAAGTTCGGAATAGTGTTAGCGAAGTTGTAAAATCATTTGCCATAGAAAGTAGCGCATTCGCTTTAGATAAATGCCAACGTTTCGGAGAGGTCTACCAATTATCAGAGGATGTGAGGGGTCTAAAAAATTCAACCGATATCGTAAAATATATTGTTGATAATAATTTGTACGTTATTGCCTGTGATAGGTTGTGGCACGGAGATCGCAACTTACTGGCCTCCTCATCAATTACTGAATATGTTAAGGCAAAAAATGTTAATCCGAGTGCGCGATATAGAGAGGAAGGCTTTAATGAAGGGTTTAGATACGAAAGCGGTAAATATTTATACATATTTTTCTATTTAATTACAGATAGCGAATGGACTGAGACGGGTTATTATTTTGTTATTAACAAAGACACCGACGCTGTGCAAATTATTTATGATAAAAATGCCAATCTTTGGCCGTATGTAAAATCGCCTGACAATACAAAATTATTATATGTTAACAAGGACAATGGTGATTTATACGCCTATGATTGGCTGAATAGAGGAACAAAAAAATTATTAACAATTAATGACGATGAAACATTTTCTTGCGGTGAATATGGAGAGTTCATTAATATACCAACGATTATTCAGTGGGTAAATGATGGTGATTTGGAATTGAAAGTTTACAAGAAAACCGATGTTGTGGGTGCGGAAATTTGTCAAGATTTATCAAGGGAAGTAAATTTGAGTATTAAATAGATTCAACAAACAGTGCTCTTTAATAATTGAGAAGGAGGTTTACAAGTAATAGATAGATGCTGTTGAATGGGGTTGGAGACACAAATGGTCGGTTCAATCGACAAAAAAAGAAAAGGAGACAGAAAATGTCAAAAGTTTGCAAGCGCTTTGTTTTATTTGCGTTCATCTTATTTCTCTTTCCTTCGGTAGCCCTATCCGCATATAACGGACCGCCGTTGAAGATTCCGATGCCAAGTGGCGGAGGTATTGAAGTGACGACAGCAGTTAATGGGAGCGATACCCACGACGGCAACGATTATTATTCGTTAGATTTCAATGATCGTTTTGAAGGTGACAAAGTGCTTTCGGCCGCGGCCGGGGTTGTTGAGTTGGTTGTGAATTCCGGCTGTTCGCAGTGGGGTGTGACCTGCAAGGTACAGATTCGTCATTACAATGGCTACATAACACGATATTTGCATTTTGCTAATGAAAGTATCGTGGTAAACACAGGTGATCATGTGGTTCAGGGCCAAGTCCTTGGTGTTATAGGGACTACTGGCGATAGTAGTGGGACGCACCTGCATTTTGAGCTCAAGCATAAAAATAGTGATGGGAGTTACAGCGGTGCCCAAACCGATCCAGCTCTCTCGGGCGTCAATCTTGACGGAATTCTCATGACTGATTTCAGTGTGAGCGCCGGGCATGCGTATTATTCGACAAACTGCACGCCGTCAACGTTTACCTATGATATAAATGGATTTCACGGTTACACCTGTTACGGCCCGATGCTGAATACCGGTTGGCTCACCGACTGTATGGCCGAGAAGAATTCATTTGCTCGCGGATACAAGGTGCGTTCGCTGGTGGAAATCAACGACATAACAGCCGACCACAGATTCAAGGTTGAAACATGGCAGACAAACGTGAGCACGGCATATCCAAATTGGACATGGACCAGTTCGTGGGCTCGCGTGCCAAGCGGTTCAACTTGGGATCGTTCGTATTTCTATCCGGAATTTGCCAATGCCCCTGTCGGTAGTTGGGAATTCAGGATATTTGTGGATATGGTGGACGACGGCAAAGATGATTTCATTTTGATTGACGCTCTGCCGTTCACTGTTGCTGAGAATAACTATTATTACGACCTCAACATCTATCGTTCGGACGCGGCGCAATATATCTACCAAGGATATACTTGTCTCGGGCCGATTACCGGTGGATCGAGTACAAATTGGGTGTATTCGTGCAACGGCGCCAGCGTCACCTCATGGACAGATTCATCGCTTCTCGCGCCGATTAAATCGTTGTTTTCAACGAATAGCCGTGTTTACGCGCTGGTTCAGCTCCGTGATATACGCGTAAATCACAGATTCCAGGCCAAGATATATCGGGGCGGTACATTGGTGAAGACCGATACGTCGGCCTGGAATACAGTGAATGGCGTGTGGGAAAAAGCTTTTTATTTTCCGTATGTTGATGTCGGCACATCAACCGGCGTTTGGCGTATGAATATTTTTGTAGATACTGGAACCGGGTTTAAACAAGTAGACACTTTGAATTTTCTTGTGCGCGCCCCATCCACCCCCTTACCATTCCAGTATCGACGCGACAGCACGTCTTGCTATGGACCGATTACCGGTGGCGCGGAAACGAATTGGATTTACACCTGTACCAATCCGGCCACGATTTTTAATGTCGGCGACTATGTGCAAACAATGATGCACGTTTCGCAGGTCAGTAAAAATCACCGCTTCAAAGTTATGGCGTACAAAGACGGTGCTTATCAATGGCCGTGGGAAACGAGTTTGATTATCGTCACTCCATATACATGGAGCACTTCGTATTTTAGCCCGACTTTGACCAATGCTACCAAAGGCAATTGGGAGTTCCGAATGTATTTGCAGACCTGCACCGGAACTACCACAAGTACGTGTGCCAGTTACGAGTGGGTTGATACCGTAAAATTTACGGTCGTAGATTTTCCCGCCATCTAATCTTTTCTCTAATAAATTTCGCTCTTTGCAGGGTGCCTCTTTACGGGTGCCCTGTTTTTTCATCTTGATTTATCCCTCAAAATAAGATAAACTGTCCTTATATATGGCAAAAAAGAAAGGAAAAATTTTAGTCGCTATGTCCGGCGGGGTTGACTCCAGTGTGGCCGCGGCTTTGCTCGTGAACGCCGGTTATGATGTGACCGGTATGTTTGCGGTTAACTACGAATCAGAAGAAAATGATGCGGATATTGCGCTTGCAGGGCGTAGCGCAGCGGAGACCTGTTGGCGCGGTGATTACAATGACGCTTTACGCGTGGCCGCGAAATTGAAAATTCCGCTGTTGCGTTTGAATTTTGTCAAAGAATACAAAAAGCATGTTTTGGATTATATGTATGCGGAATACCGGGCCGGACGCACGCCGAATCCAGATGTGTTATGTAATAAATTTGTGAAATTCGGTGTCTGGCTCAAAAAAGCCAAAGAACTGGGTTTTGATAAAATCGCGACCGGACACTACGCCCGGCTTCGCCGGGAATGTCAAATTTCCAATGTCAAATTTCCAATCAAATCAAAAATCCAAAATCCAAAACCCGAAAATATTTGTATGGTTAAGGCAAAGGACGACAACAAAGACCAAACATATTTTTTACATCAATTGACTCAAACGCAATTAAAGCATGTATTATTTCCCATTGGAAAGTTCACCAAGCCAGAAGTCCGTGCTTTGGCCGATAAATTTAAATTGCCGACCGCGAAAAAGGAAGAAAGCATGGGTATTTGTTTTGTGGGCGAAGTGCCGATGAAAAAGTTTTTGATGAAAAAAATTAAAACAAAAAAAGGAAAAATTATTTTATCCTCGGGCGAAATTGTCGGCGAGCATGACGGCTTGGCGTTTTATACGATAGGGGAGAGAATCGGCATTGCCGGCCACAACGAAAAACCGCTATACGTGGTTGATAAGAATATTAAACAGAATAAGCTGGTAGTCGGGTATGATGCCGATCCGCTATTATTTAAAAAAGAAATTAAGATCACGGAGACTAATTGGATTGCTGGACGTGCGCCAAAATTTCCGTTAAAATGTGAAGTACGACTGAGACATCGCCAACCGTTACAAAAGTGTGTGATAAATAAGAATAAAGTTTTGTTTACGCAACCGCAACGCGCGGTCACGCCCGGGCAATTCGCGGTGTTTTACGCGAAGGGCGTTTGTTTGGGCGGGGGAGTGATAAGTTAAATAAAATATGAAAATCGGAATCATAGGTTCAATGCAGTTTACGGACAAGATGGTTGAATACCGCGACAAGTTGAATAAACTTGGTCATGACGCGTTTCTTACGGATTTACATAAAACGATGGTTGGTAAGTCGGACGAGGAGATTGAAAAAATTAAATTGCATCAGAAAAATAACATGGACGCCATCCGCGAATTTTGGCGAGCCATGCAAGGCGCGGATGCGGTTTTAGTTTTAAACTTTGATAAAAACGGGATAGCAAATTACATCGGCGGTAACACATTGATGGAAATTGGTTTTGCTCATGTGTTAAATCAGAAAATTTTTTTACTAAATCCCGTGCCGGATATGGCTTATTGCAAAACTGAAATTGAAGCGGTCAAGCCAATAATTTTAAATGGAGATTTAACAAAAATTGTGTAAATATGCCAGAAACAATCATCGGAATTCTCGGCGCGGCTATTATCTTACTCTGCTATATTTTGAACCAATCTCATGTTTGGAAAGACACGGATTTAAAATATGATTTATTGAATTTTATCGGCTCTGGTTTATTGGTTGTTTACGGCTTGATGATTCATGGTTACCCCTTCGTGGCTTTGAATGGTGTTTGGGCGATTGTTTCATTACGGGATGTATTTTTAAATTTTAAGAAAAAGTAAATTTATGTTGTCATGGTTTGTTGTATCTGCTGCGATTTTAAGTAGTTTAGTTCTCGTATTTATTCTTATTCTGTTGTTAAAATACAACAGTGTTTTGTCAAATTTATTTGCACTTTGTGTGCCGGCGTGTATTATTTGGTTGCCCGCGATAACTCAAAATACGCTCAAATTGCCGTCAATAGACACGCAACCCGTCTCCTATATTACATTGTACATTGTTTCGATGCTTGTAGCGTACATATCAATTATTATTCTTGGGGTGAACTGGATAAGGGGCATTGAATTAAGTGTTGGGGATAAACGAACCATTAAATTTGCCAAATATTTTGGACTTGCCGTATTGCAATTATTTTTGCCGGTGTCGCTTATTTTACTTGAAGCTATTAATAAAATATCAACTCACAGCGTTGATATTGACATCGGCCCACCTTGGACAATTATTCATTGTTCAATTATGTATCTGATAATTCCTTTGGGGTTTTCGATATATATTTTTTTTAGACACGCTATTAAAGAAAATGGTTTGATTTATGGTTATTTATCTGCTGCATTTGCTTTTGTTAATTTTTATTTTTGTATGTACATCTGGGCGATAGTGCATATAGTTTAAGATAATTATAGCCGCATATATCCATATATCTATGATCACCTCCAACGAACTCCGCCAAAAATATTTAGATTTTTTTGTTTCCAAAAATCACAAAATAATTCCGTCCGCTTCACTCGTGCCGGAAAATGATCCGACGGCTTTGTTTACCATGGCCGGCATGCACCCTCTCGTGCCGTATCTGCTCGGCCAACCGCATCCGTCCGGCAAACGTTTAGTTAATATCCAAAAATGCGTGCGCATGCAGGATATTGACGATGTGGGCGACAACCGCCATGACACATTTTTTGAAATGCTCGGCAATTGGTCGCTAGGCGACTCCGACGCGCAAAACGCGGTCGGAGCAGGATACTTTAAAAAAGAATCAATTCAATGGAGCTGGGAATTTTTGACTTCTGATACCTGGCTCGGTTTGGACAAACGAAAAATTTCCGTCACGGTGTTTGCCGGAGACGATGACGCGCCTCGCGATGAAGAATCAGCCGCGATTTGGAAGGATTGCGGAATGCCGGAAAATAAAATTGCCTACTTGCCGAAAGCGGATAACTGGTGGAATTCTCCGGGTACCACCGGCCCTTGCGGGCCGGACACGGAAATTTTTTGGTGGCGCGGAGAGACTGAATTTCCGCCCGAAGGCAGTAATTGCGCGACTGACCCGGATAACTGGCTGGAAATTTGGAATAATGTTTTCATGCAGTATGAAAAGACAGTCGATGGTAAGTTCGTACCGCTTCAACAAAAAAACGTGGACACGGGCATGGGGCTGGAGCGCACACTCATGACTTTGAACGGTTTGACCGACACATTTCAAGTGGACACTTTTTGGCCTCTCATCCAAATCATCCAAAATATTTCCGGACGCGAATACATTGAGTCGCCCGAAGTCACCAAATCAATGCGCATTGTGGCCGACCACATCCGCACCGCCACCATGATCATGGGGGATGACAAGAGAATCGCCCCAAGTAATGTTGACCAGGGATATATTGTCCGCCGTTTGATCCGCCGGGCTGTTCGCCATGGACGCGTCCTTGGGTTAAAAGAAAATTTTTGTTCGCGCGTGGCAGAAGCTGTGATTGATATTTTCAAAGATGTTTATCCTGAAGTTAATCGCAACCGCGCGTTTATCATGGATGAACTCGCCAAAGAAGAAAGCAAATTCAGAAATACGATTGAACAAGGTTTAAAAGAATTTGATAAATTATTGTCCGGATTCGCGATCGCCTTGGAAAAAACAGGGGAGAGGCTCACCGAAATTTCCGGCAAACAAGCGTTCAAACTTTTTGAATCATACGGCTTTCCACTGGAGATGACCTTGGAACTGGCCAATGAAAAAGGCATGACCGTGGATGTGGCGGGATTTGAACACGCGTTCAAAGCTCATCAGGATTTATCCCGCGCCGGCGCTGAACAAAAATTCAAAGGCGGTTTGGCGGACCAAGGCGAGATGTCCGTCAAATACCACACAGCCACGCATTTGCTTCACGCGTCCTTGCGCGCGGTTCTGGGCGACAAGGTGGAACAGCGTGGTAGCAATATCACAGCCGAGCGTTTGCGTTTTGATTTTTCCTATCCGGAAAAGATGACCGACGAACAAAAAGCGAGAGTGGAGGAATTGGTCAATTATGCCATCCAAAAAGATTATCATGTGGATTCAGCTGAAATGACCGTGGCCGAAGCCAAAGCCTTGGGCGCCATGGGTTTGTTTGAAGATAAATACGGCGCCAAAGTAAAAGTGTATTCTGTCGGCGACCCGAATGAAAAGCCCTCGGCTCATGAAAATTCTCTCACTTTCAGCAAAGAGATTTGCGGTGGCCCGCATGTGGCAAATACAGTCGTGCTCGGAACCTTCAAAATAATTAAAGAAGAAGCGGTTAGCGCCGGTGTGCGCCGGATAAAGGCGACGTTGTCATAATATGGTAAAAAAAATACTTTATTGGGCTTGGGGTATACGTTATCAGTTCATAAAATATTTTGTCATTGGCGTGACCTCGTTTGTGCTAGATATCGGTTCGCTCTATTTGCTCAAAGAATATTTACATTGGCGTCCGGTGGCCGCGATCATCGTCAATCAAATATTTATTTTAAATTTTGTGTTTATCATGAATAAATACTGGTCGTTCAAAGCCACTGGTATGACCAAAACACAAATTATAAAATTTTATACAGTCGCCGGATTCAATTATTTATTTTCCATCACTTGGATGTGGGTGGTGAATGACCATATTGGCGTCAATTATTTAATCACCAGAATTGCCAATATAATCTTGGCCGTATCGTGGAATTTTCTGCTTTATCGCTATTTTGTGTTTGCCGTGCCTGTGAACAAAATTAGTGAAAAGTTAGAAAGTTTATAAAGTTCATAAAGTAAATTGCCCAACGTTAGCCAAAAAATAGACCAACTTTACAAACTTTATAACTTTATGAACTTTTAACTCCATTGCTCTTGACATTATCGGCAATTTCCGATAAAATGTCAGCACAGTGGTAATTTTTAACAAACCAAATGTCCAATAACGACATTATTGAGATTGACGGCGCGGTAGCTGAATTGCTTCCGGCCGGCACATTTCGCGTCAGATTGGAAAGCGGACAAGAAGTAATCGCGCACCTCGCCGGCAAAATGCGGCTCAACAAAATTCGGTTGAGCATCGGCGACAAGGTGAAAGTGGCGATGACGCCGTATGATCTGACCAAAGGGAGGATAAACTTCCGATATTAAACAATTCAAATTTTCAAAAGACCAATCATTGCGGTGTAGCCGTTCGTCAAGAATGGCGTTGATATCGCGGCAATGATTGCTCTTTTTGCTTAATCAAATTTATTAATTGATGTTCAAGATATGAAGGTAAGAGCCTCAGCCAAAAAAATCTGTCAAAAGTGCAAAGTCGTCCGACGCAAAGGTCGGGTTTACGTCATTTGCTCAAACCCGAAGCATAAACAGCGTCAGGGTTAATTATAATTGAGAATATACTATGCGTATTGCCGGTATCACAATTCCAAAGGAAAAGAGAATCGTCGCGTCTTTGCCGTATATTTACGGTATCGGAGCGACTCAAGCGCGAAAAATTTTGGCCAAAGCGAAAATCAGCGAAGATGTTCGCACCAAAGATTTGACCGAAGCCGAACAAGATAAATTGCGCGCTATCGTGGAAAAAGAATATATCACCGAAGGCGATTTGCGCCGTGAAGTTGGCGCCAACATCAAACGCTTGAAAGATATCAAGTGCTATCGCGGTGTCCGCCACATGAAACACTTGCCCTCGCGCGGTCAACGCACCAAGACAAATTCCCGCACCCTGCGCGGCAACACCCGCAAAACCATGGGCAGCGGCCGCAAGGCATCAGGTCTCAAAACCTAATCGGTAAATGATTTAACTATGACAAATACACCAGAACAAAAAACTCCGGCCGCAGCGCCGGTCGTCAAAGCCAAGAAACGCAAAGCTGTAAAGCAAGTGTCTCGCGGTGATGCTTATATTCAAGCTTCCTACAACAACACCATTATCACAGTGACTGATCCGAACGGCAACACTTTGGGTTGGGCTTCTTCCGGTATGGCCGGATTCAAAGGCCCGAAGAAAGCCACTCCATACGCCGCTTCCATGGTGGTAAAAATGCTGTTGGACAAAATTGTTGATTACGGAGTGAAGGATGTGAATGTTTACGTGAAAGGCATTGGCGCCGGACGCGAAGGCGCCATCCGCGCTTTGCACACCAATGGTTTGAATGTTTTATCCATCAACGACGTGACACCGATTCCGCACAACGGATGCCGTCCGCCGAAACGCCGACGCGTTTAATTTATCCTGAATACTATGTCACTCAAAATAAATTCCAGATGCGCTCAATGCCGCCGAGCCGGTGAAAAACTGATGCTCAAAGGCGAAAAATGCCTCGGCCCGAAGTGTCCTTTTGTGAAACGCAATTATCCGCCGGGCATGCACGGACCGGACCAGAAACGCGCCAAGCTTTCGGGTTATGGCAAACAACTCAAAGAAAAACAAAAAGTAAAACGCGTTTACGGTTTGATTGAACGCCAATTCGCCAATTTGGTGGAAGAGGCGCAAGTCAAAGTCGGCGATACCTCCAAAATTTTGGTCAATCTACTGGAATCCCGTTTGGATAATGTGGTTTATCGCTGTGCTTTTGGCAAGAACCGCATGAACGCGCGTCAGCTGGTGTCGCACGGTCTTATCACTGTGAATGGCAAGAAAGTTGATGTCCCGTCTTTCCGTGTGAAAGCCGGCATGGTGGTGGCCATCAAGCCTGAAGCCAAATCCAAAAAAGCGTTTGAAAATTTTACCGAGAGATTAACCAAAGCCGAATATCCGTCATGGATCAGCGTGGATCCGGTCGCTTTCAGCGCCAAAATTCTCAACGCGCCGAGTTTGGACAACCCGAACTTCAGCTCGCAATCAATCATTGAGTTCTATTCACGCTAATCATTAATCCATAACATAATTGTATGGAAAATTTACTTCTGCCGTCAAAAATTGAGTTCTCCCAGGATGAGAAAAATCCTCACCAAGGACTTTTGACGATTTCTCCGTGTTATTACGGTTATGGTACGACTCTCGGCAACGCTATCCGCCGTGTATTGCTTTCGTCCCTCCCGGGCGCGGCCGTGGAAGCGTTCAAGATTCGCGGTGTGCAACATGAATTCACGACCATTGATGGCGTCAAAGAAGACGCGGTGGAAATTATGTTGAACATCAAACAATTAATCGTCAATGTGTTCACAGATGAACCGGTCGTCTTGTCCCTGTCCAAAAAAGGTCCGGGCGTGGTGACGGGCGCGGATTTTGAAAAGAATTCCAACGTGGAAATAATCAACAAAGACCAAGTGATTTGCAACTTAACAAACAATAAACCGTTTGAATTGGAAATTACCGTGGGCCGAGGCCGTGGTTTCAAGACCAGCGAACAAAAAGATCGCGCCGGTTATGACCTGGGCACTATCGTGATTGATTCCATTTATACTCCGATCAAAGATGTGGGTTATCATGTGGAATTCACCCGCGTGGGCGATGTCACCAACTATGAAAAATTGGTTTTAAATATTGAGACTGACGGCACTGTCACTCCGGAAGACGCCGTGCACCAAGCTGTGCAAATTCTGATGGACCATTTTTCTTTTGTGCTTGACGGCACCAAGAGCGAAGTCAAGAACAAGAAACACGTGGAAGAAGCCGTGGTTGAAGAAGAAGTAAAGGAAGAAAAAGAAGAGACGGCCGAAGAAGACGAAGCGCCGAAAGCCAAAAAGAAAACTACCAAAAAGAAAACTAAATAAATATGAGACACCAAAAAAAGAAAATTACGCTTGACCGGAAGGTCGCCTCGCGAAACGCGCTCATCGCCGGATTGGCCGAGAGTCTGATTTTACGCGAAAAAATCCGCACCACCAAAGCCAAAGCCCGCGCCGTGAAATCTTTCACGGAAAGATTGGTCACCGTGGCCAAGAAAAACACTTTGGCCGCCCGCCGCGATTTGATCGTGAAACTTTACACACCGAACGCGGTGAAAAAGTTGATGGAAGTTTTGGGCCCGCGCTATAAAGACCGCAACGGCGGTTACACCCGTTTGACTACTGTCTCGGGCGTGCGCAAGGGCGACGCGGCTGAAACCGCGATTGTGGAATTTATTAAATAATTTGAGGGCTATGCCAACTATAAAGAGAAAGAAAATCGAGATTGACGCCGCGGGCCAGACCCCGGGACGATTGGCCACGCGCATCGCCATGATTTTGATGGGCAAAGCCAAAGTCGGTTATCGCACCAATGTTGATTCGGGCGATAAAATTCTTGTCTCCAACGTCAAAGACATGAAATTTACCGGCAAAAAAATTGACCAAAAACTTTATCGTCATCATTCCATGCACCCGGGAGGTTTGAAAGAAATTCCGGCCAAGAAAATGATGGCGGAAAAGCCGGAAGATGTTTTGCGACACGCTGTTGCTTGCATGATTCCGAAGAACAAGCTTCGCACCCAACGAATGCTTCGCTTGAAGTTTAATTAATTTACCCTGTTAAATAATTTTAATTTTTAAATTAAAATTAAATTTTGCCAGATGGGGTAAGGATAAATTATTAATGTTAATAAAATAAAAATAAATTTTACACGATAACTTCGGCAAAATTTATTTAACAGGGTGAACTATGCCTACGAAAACAACAACCAAAACAACAGCCAAAGCCAAACCGGCGGTGAAAGCCCATCCGGCCAAAGCTCCGACCAAGAAAGTTGAAAAAATTGAAAAGGTGGAAAAATTAGAGAAAGTGGAAAAGAAAATGGAAAAAATTGAAGTGGTGGTGACGGAAAAATTCACTGACAAGAAAACTTCAGCCGGCGATACCAGCCGCGCGGTCGGCAGACGCAAACGCGCCTCGGCCCGCGTCCGCATCAGCCTGGGCAAAGGTGAGATCACAGTCAACGGCCAACCGCTCAAAAAATATTTTCCGTATTTTGCCATGCAAGAAGCGATAATTTTACCGCTTAAATCCATGGGCAAAGATAAAACCATGGATGTGTCCGTGAAAGTGCAAGGCGGTGGCAAAAAAGGCCAAGCTGACGCAATCAAACACGGCATTGCCCGCGCTCTCGTGGCTTGGAATGAAGAATTCAAGAAAACCTTGAAATCCCTCGGACTTTTGACTCGCGACGCGAGAATCAAAGAACGCAAGAAATTCGGTTTAAAACGCGCCCGCCGAGCACCGCAATGGAGCAAACGTTAAGGACACGTGTCATGCTGAACTTGTTTCAGCATCCTATACCATTATACAAAAACACCTCTTTACAGGGGTGTTTTTTTGCGTTTACAGGGCGTAGCCGAAGGCGAAGCCTTGTCATCCCGAGCATAGTCGAGGGATCCCTGCCTGCCGGCAGGCAGGCCTTGTCGCGCGTCATTTTTTCACGTATAATTTATCCCAAGGGCGGGGGCTTTTTTATATAAAAATTTTTATGAAAATCAAGGAGGTACCCAAGGCCGAACGGCCGCGGGAAAAGTTTGCCAAACGCGGTGCCGTCGGTTTGACCGATCACGAACTTATGGCCATTTTGATACGCACCGGCATCAAAGGAAAAAATGTAGTTGTTCTAGCCAAACAAATTCTGAAAATTATCCAACAAATTGGCGTGGACAAAATTACTCTCGCTGATTTATTACAGATAAAAGGTTTGGGTCAAATAAAGGCCGGGCAAATCCTCGCCAGCCTTGAACTCGGCCGACGCTTGTTGCAAAATAAAAAAACCGAGCTCGTTTTATCCGCGCGGGATGTTTGGGACAAAATGGAAGACTTGCGCGACAGCAAAAAAGAACATTTTGTCGTTTTCTTTTTAGATACTCAGCATCAAATTATCAAACGGGAAATAATTTCCATCGGCACGCTCAATGAAAGTCTGATTCATCCGCGCGAAGTGTTTGAGCCGGCCGTGCGCTACCTCACGGCCCAAATAATCGTCGCCCATAATCATCCGTCCGGGAATCTCACACCTTCGCCCGAGGACATTGCCGTCACCAAACGTTTGGCCGAGGCCGGGGATTTGCTCGGGATTGAGCTTTTGGACCATGTGATTGTGACGAGCGAGGGGTTTGGGAGTGTGAAATAATAATATATTATGTTAAATAATTATACAGAAAAATTAAAATCAGCGTTAAAAAAACGAGTTTATATTTACATTGACGCGGCTAATTTTGAGCGTTCGGTTCAAGATATGTGGGTAAATTCAAAAGATATACCCAATGATTTAAAAAATAATTTAGCCGGAGAATTACGATATCGCATTGATTATCTAAAAGTTAAGGAATATTTTGCCGGCATATCTGATTCAAAAGAAATAAAATTTTACTCCGCTGATTTTGGCGATGAAAAACACGCCAAGTTTTTATGGTTTCTTAAGAAAGTTTTAAAATATAAGTTAGAAACAAAGCCGCTTAAGGAATATCTTGATCACACTCCTGAAGCACCGCATCGAAAAGCTAATTTTGATGTGGAATTAGCAGTTGATGCGACATATAATTTAGATAAATACGACACATTAGTTTTATTTTCCGGTGATTGTGATTTTGAATACCTGATTAAATTTTTAAAAGGTCATGGAAAGGTTGTTATCGTTTTTTCTCGCGCCGGTCATGTTGCCAAGGAGCTTCCACCAGCCAGCAGTTATTATTTTGATATAGTAGACTTTAGACAGGAATTGTTGAAAATAGAGCCTAAGACGCAAAAAATCCCGCTTTAGGCGGGATTCTGCAGTTGATTTCAAGTGATACTGCTATCACCTGTAATCCCAGTATACAAATTTTTGGCGGTTTTGTCAAGTTATCCACAGGCACGTGTCTGTTTGTCATTGCGAGGACCCGCCTTGGGCGGGTCCGTGGCAATCTATCGGTCGGCGCGCATTGTCTTTTCCTCTCTTTTAGCATATAATTGGAGTAGGGAATAGCCCTGTTATTTTGATATATAAGTTATGGCGAACAAAAATCTTACAAATGCAAAAAAAGCAAAGAATGACGAATTTTATACCCAGTTCGGCGATATTCAGAAAGAGATTCAAGCATATCTGGATTATAATTCCGATGCATTCCGTAAAAAGGTTGTATATTGCAATTGCGATGATCCGTTTGAAAGCAATTTCTTTCGATATTTCGTACTCAACTTCAACAAGCTTGGGTTAAAACAGCTTATCACCACCAGCTACAAGCCATCGCCCGTAGCCAACACGCAATTAGGATTGTTTGGTGATGATAAATCCCTCCCGATATCCAAAGGCCGTCCGAAGGTGACTGCCAATAAATTTATTATTAATGATGTACGCGACATTGACGGCGACGGCGAGTTTAATTTGAAGGACATTGCTCAACAATTAAAAGCCAACAAACATAACGAATGGACACCGCTTGAAGGCGATGGCGATTTTCGTAGCGAGGAATCTATAGAGTTACTGAAGCAATCTGATATTGTGGTGACTAACCCGCCATTTAGTTTATTTCGTGAGTACATAAAACAACTTGTTGGTTATGATAAAAAGTTTTTGATAATTGGCAACCTGAACGCAATTACCTACAAAGAAGTATTTCCGTTACTTAAAGAGAATAAAGTTTGGTTAGGTAATAATTGCAGAGTCAATGGCGGCGCAATGTTTTTTGAGATACCAGAAAATATTGCTAATTTGGAGCAAGTTCGTGAAATAAAAACAAATGAAAGCGGGAAGAAAGTTTATATCACCAGAGTGCAAGGTGTTCGTTGGTTTACTAATATTGACCATGGACGCCGTCACCAACCAATACCACTTATGACCAAGGCGGAGGTGATCAAATTTGTAACGAAAAAACCTTTTGAAAAATATGATAATTACGACGCGATAGAAATTTCGTTAGTTAAAAATATCCCAAGTGATTATGAAGGTGTGATGGGTGTGCCGATTAGTATTATGGATAAATATAGTCCGGAGCAGTTTATAATTTTAGGAACAAATGATAATGGTCTTGTTGATGATAAATATAAGAAAACACCAGGTCTAACAAGAGAATTTGTTGACGATTATTACAAAGCTGGCGGTACAGGGGCATATAAGGAAGGCAACCCAACAGCTGGTTATTACGAGAACAACATTGCAAAGATGGCATATAAAAGAATTTTTATAAAGCACAAGAAAGTCAAAAAATAAATTATGAAAAATAAATTTAAAGAATTTTATCGATATAAGGATAACGAAATAGAAAAAATCTGGAAGGAGTGTATTTTTGTTTTTGATACAAATATTCTTTTAGATCTTTATAGATATAGCAAATCAACCTCAGATAAATTTATCAAAATACTGAAAAAAATAACCCAAGAAGAAAGATTGTGGTTGCCTCACCAAGTAGGTTTAGAATTTAACAAAAAGAGAATAATTTTGATATCTGACCTGAAGAAATCATATTCTGACATAAAAGAAACTATTGAAAATTCGTTTAATGATGCTCAAAAGAAAATTGACGATAAATATCACAAAGAACATCCTTTTATAAATTTAAAAGAAATTGAATCAGAAATTGAAAAATGCAAAAAGATCATTTCAAAAACCATAGAAACGAATGAAAAAAGTCATCCCGATTGGTTCAATAAGGATGAAATTTTTGAAGCGATAACAGAAATATTTGAAAATAAAGTTGGAGATGAATATAAAAAAGAAGAACTTTCAAAAATATTTGAAGAAGGAAAGGAAAGATACGCAAACAAGATACCTCCTGGTTATGAAGATTTAAAAAATAAGGAAGATGGTAGAGAATACGGCGATCTGATTTTATGGTTTCAGATAATTGATATGGCGAAATCATCTAAGAAATCGATTGTTTTTATAACCCGAGATAATAAATCAGATTGGTGGTGGAAACAATCAGGAGATACTATCGGTCCTCGACACGAATTAAAATATGAGATAAATAAAAAGGCAGGTGTTGATTTCCATATGTACAGTTCCGAAAAATTTTTAGAGTATGCATCAGATTATTACAAAGAAACAGTTGACCAAAAATCAATCAAAGAGGTCAAGAGAATGAGCCGTCTTTTAGAAGAAAAAAATTATATAATGCATAAAATGATGAATTTAAAATGGTTTAAGACCCCTTTTGTTCACGAATTTATTATGCAACAGGAAATGCTTAATAAAGAGCTGGCTAATCTTGTTAGAGAGACGCACATAGATGAAGAGATTTTATTTGAATTTAGTAGAAATCAAGAAAGAGTTATGCATTTTATAGAACATATTTCAAATGAGGAAAGACCGCACCCTATGATGTTTGAGGAGTTGTCTATGCTCAAAGAAAAAATGCAAATAGGATTGTTAGACTTTATGAAATCAAGAGAGATGGATGAGCGTCAAAAAGAATACCTAATGAGATTTCTTGAAAGAATGAATGAATCCTATATGATGTTAATAAGGTGTGCAGATAAGGAAGGTGTTTTTGAAAAATATTATCATAGAAATAAAATAAATAATCATCGGTTGCAAAGATATTTAAGAGATGATGTAGAGTTAGAAAGTTAAATTATAAACAATAATATGAAAACCACACTAAAAACCAATATCACGGTCAAGGATATTTGCGACGGGTTTGTCTATAATGAATTGGAAGGTAAGGGCTTATTTGGTTTGTCCGGCAAGCTCACAATCCAGCCGGAGTATCAGCGTAATTATATTTATGCCTCGGACGGCGGAAAAAGAGAAATGGCCGTTATTGAATCAATCCTCAAAGGTTACCCAATCGGCTTGATATATTTTAATAAAGTTTCTGAAAACAATTTGGAAGTTTTGGACGGACAACAACGCATCACCAGCGTCGGGCGTTTCGTCACCGATAAATTTGCCATCAAAGATGAAAATGGCATGGAACAATATTTTGGCGGTATGGCCAAAGACAAGAAAGCCAAGATAATGGAAACAAAATTACTTATTTATGAATGTGAAGGAACGGAAAGTCAAATAAAAGAATGGTTTAAAACGATTAATATCGCCGGTGTTCCGCTCAATAATCAGGAGTTGCTTAATGCTGTGTATTCCGGGCCGTTTGTGACACTTGGCAAGGAGGAATTTAGTAATAGCCAAAATGCCAACATACAAAAATGGAGCGCGTATGTATCGGGTAGCGCGAACCGGCAAGATTTTTTGGAATGCGCGCTGGACTGGGTGAGCAAAGGCAATATCGGAGACTATATGAGCAGTCATCGATTTGATAAAAATATTACCGAGCTGAAAAAATATTTTAACAGCGTAGTTGACTGGGCATCAAGCGTGTTTACTGATGTGGAAAGTGAAATGCGCGTATTGGAGTGGGGGAGATTGTACGAAGAGTACCACAAAAAAGCGTATAATTCTGCGAAAGTTTCTGCCGACGTACAAAAGCTCTATGCAGATCCGTATATCAAAAATCGTAAAGGCATTTTTGAATATATCTTGGGCGGTTCTATAGACACAAAATTGCTTGAGGTTAGATTTTTTGATGACGCAACCAAAAAATTGGTATACAAAGAACAAACGACTAAAGCGGAAAAGAAAAGAGAATCTAACTGTCCGGATTGTGCTCTTGGGCATGAGGCAAATAAAGATAAAATTTGGAAACCAGACGAAATGGACGCCGACCATGTAACTGCGTGGAGCAAGGGAGGAAAAACAGCATCAAAAAATTGCCAGATGTTGTGTAAGACGCATAATCGAGCAAAGGGGAATCGATAATAAAAAAATTATCAAAGTAAAATTACTAAATTTTTAGGAGGATAAAAAATATGACAAAAGAAGAAGTATTAAAAAAAATTAAATATGGTTTAGAAATATCAAGCGAACTTCCTGATCTTGAATTTAAGACTGCGGCGAGCAGCATTCCAAACGATATTTGGAGAACTATCTCCGCTTTTGCGAATCGAAGAGGTGGGGGACTTGTTGTGTTCGGAGTTAACCAACAGGAAAACAAGATAACCGGTTGTTTTAATTTAGACCAGATGCAAACTAAACTTACGGAATATTTTAATGATAAGATGAGTTTTGTTTTGCGACCGGAATATCACGTGATTGAAGACGGAGGGAAAAATATTTTAGCCGTTGTTATTCCGGAATGCCCAAAGGATTATATGCCCTGCTATTTTAAACCGATCGGACTTCCAAACGGCGCATATATTCGTGAGGCAAATACCAGTAGGATGATTACCGATAATGAATTCAGAACATATGTCGCGACTTCAAAAGAATTTCAATTTGATTTGTCGGAAGCGGTGAATACCGATAAAGACGAAATTTCTACATCCAAAGTGACAAATCTGCTTGAACAAAGCGAATCTCAGGTGAAAAGAGGAGCGACACATATTATTGATGACACAGTACTTGAAAATTTAGGGATTATTTCCTCGTTTGATGGTGGGTATAAACCCACTATTGGAGGATATTTAATATTTGCTAAAATAATACCGCAAAACAAAAACCCCTACAATCGGTATACCGTTCGATGTATTCGTTATGCTGGAAGCGATCCGTCATCTAAAATTATTGATGCTGTGGACATAACGGGAACGCTTGATTCTCAAATTGATGATGCTTACAAATTTGTTTTAAAAAATATCGCTAAAGATGCTGTAATTATTGGTACTAAGCGCGTTGAACGCTATGAATATCCTGAAGAAGGCGTTCGAGAATTAATAGCAAACGCCATTATTCATCGCGACTATAAAATCATTGAAACATATACCCAAATACGAGTATTTAAAGATAGGATTGAAATAATTAATCCCGGATCTCTTCCACCCGGTGTTACAGTAGACAATATTAAAGAAGCGCAGTTCAGTCGCAATTCTATGATTGCCGCGAGACTTAAGGATATGCGCTATTTGGAAGAATATGGGCGCGGCATTGATATTGTTATAAAGAAAATGTCTGATTGGAATTTACCCGATCCGTTATTTAGAAATTCTGTGAATAGTTTTGAAGCAATTCTTTTGGGCAATACATACCGCGAGATTAATGATCGTCAAGCAAAAGTCATCGATGTTTTACTTATAAAAGGACGGCTTACTGTTCACGACTGCCAAAAAATATTAAAAGGAACGCCGAGGGCAACCATTAACAGCGATCTAAAAAAGTTAAGAGACCTTGGAATTTTGGTGCCAAATGGTGCCTCTGTCAATACATATTATACACTCTCTTTTTAGAGGCTTTTAGAGGCAATGTCGAAAAGTCGCATAAAATAGGCCTTCCAACAGGTAAAATCAGGTATAGACATTTAAAGGCAATTATTACGAGCTGTTTACAAAAAGTTGAAAAAACTCTATTTGAAATAAAGAAAAGTAGCATAAAGTGCTAATATGAAAGATTCAATTGAAGAAAATTTAGCGTTTAAATTAACGGCGTATCTCGGTTTGCTAGGTGCGTGGTTATATTTAGTAAATCATTATCTTTCGTTCATTCCCTTGGGACCCAAATCGTTCATTCCATGGTGTGTGATTGTGCTTAGCTACGTACTATTTTATCCAATTGTTCAATTGACAATGATGCTCGTGTACACATCACTTTATCAAGTGCAAGTAGAGAAAGAGAAAATAGAGGAGATTAAATCAAAATACGAAAGACACGCGAAAGAATTTTTTAATTGGTGGTCAATAGCGATATTACTAGCGCCTGCTTTCATAATAATTTCGTTTTTTCCGGATAAGTACTGGTATCTTATAATTATATTCTCAATATTATGCGTGTTTATTATATGGTTTGTATGTTTTAAAAATATATTCGCGCTCAAAGACAGTATAAAATATTTTCAGTTTTTTTGGAAAAGATTATTAATATATACTTGTTTTTTTGCGGCACTCGTTTTTGCTCTATATAATTCAAGATAAATAAAATGTCCTACACCGTCGCCAAAAACACATCATTCCTCACCGCCGCGTCCATCGGACAAAAGCTGATTTCTTTTGTTTATTTTACGATTGTCGCCCGGCTCATCGGAGTAGAGAACACGGGCCAATATTTTTTCGCTTTGACTTATCAAAGCATATTCGCCGTGGTGGCGGATTTCGGCTCGGCCGCGGTCCTGACGCGCGAGATGGCGAAGTTTCCGGAAAAAATCCAATCAATATTTTCCACCGCCCTGGGCAACAAACTTTTGTTCGGTTCAGTCGCGTATATTTTGGTGGCCGTGTCTGTCAATGTGCTCGGCTATGCCCCTGATGTAAAGAATCTGATTTATCTCGCGGGCGCGACCATGTTTTTTGATAACTTCCACTCGTTGTTTTATGCCGTGTTCCGCGCCAACCGCAATTTGAAATATGAATCTTTCGGCATTGTCGGTTCGCAATTTTTGACTTTGATCGTGGGCTCAGTCGCCCTTATCAATCACTGGTCCCTGATTTGGCTCATCGCTGCCTACACCATCCCGAGCGTTTTGAATGTTTTGTATTCGGGATTTTTTGTTTTGCGTACCACGGCCGTCCGTCTCAAATTATCTTTTGAAAAATCCATGTGGCGCGAGTTTTTGATTATGGCCTGGCCGTTTGCTTGCGCCGGCATTATCGGCCGGTTGTATTCGTATAGCGACAGTTTGCTCATGTCCAAAATGCTCACCGGACGGGAACTGGGCGCGTGGAGCGTGCCGTACAAAATCACTTTTGCTTTTCAGTTTGTCGCCTTGTCCTTGTCCGCGAGCGTTTATCCGGTTTTTAGCGCGCTTTGGACCACGGACAAACCGGCCCTCGCGAAATTATTTGAAAAATCCTGGCGCTATTTGTTTAGTATTGTCTTTCCACTTTCGGCCGGCATCTTTGCTATTGCCGCGCAATTTATCATGAAGGTTTATGGCGCGGATTACGCGGATTCAATTTTTCCTTTACGCGTGTTGTCCATCAGTTTGGTGTTCGGCTACTTGGCGATTATTTGCGCTTCCATGTTGAACGCCATCGGCCAGCAACGCAAACAAACCTTGCTTATGTCCATCGCCCTGGTCGCGAGTGTTGCCAGTAATCTAGTTTTGCTTCCGCGCTATGGTATAAACGGCGCGGCCTTTTCCGCGTTATTCAGTAATTTTCTGATGTGGGGAATCGCTTTCGTGTTTGTAAAAAAATACACAAACGTGGATTGTAAAATCATTTTCAAATACGCTTTACAAACATTGGTGCCGGCTTTTATCATGGGCGCTTTGGTTTATTGGCTGTGCGCGCGGATGAGTTTTGTTATTGCCGCGCCCATTGGCGCTGTTGTCTATTTTGCTTTACTGTTTTTGACCGGCGGATTGAACAAAGAAATTATCAATGAAGTTAAGACAAAAATGCTATGAAAACATTAATCATCACCCTTGAGTATCCGCCTCAGATCGGCGGTATCGCTTCATACGCCTACAATCTGGCCAAACATTTACCGGCCGAGGAGACGTTTGTCTGGTCTCCAACTATGACGGGCGATGTTGATTTTGACGCGAAAAATCCGTGGAAAACATTTCGCGGTAAACCGTATTATGTTTTCTTTTGGCCTCGCTGGCTTCGTTGGTACCGGCAAATCAAAAAAATCGTGAAGCAAGAAAAGATTGAACGCCTGCTCATCCAGCATGCCTTGCCCGGGGGATACATCGGCTACATGATAAATAAATTACTCAAAGTGCCGTATCGCGTATTTTTTCATGGCTCGGATTTGGAAATTGGTTTAAAAAAGAAATTGAAAAAATTAACATTGGTTTGCGCCAAAGCCGAGAAAATAATTGTCAGCAGTGAGTTTTTGAAAACAAAAATATTGTCGCGTTGTGAAAATATCGCGCCCGTGATCGTGGTGCATCCGGCGCCGGGTGATCATTTCCTCACGCCGATCAAGCCCGAGGAAGTGGCCTCGGTGCGCCGTTCCTTGGCTTTGGACGGTAAGAATGTTATTATTTCGGTCGGACGCATTGCCGAGGGTAAAGGCTTCCCGCATCTGATGCGCTTGTTGCCAAAAATTGTGAAGCGCGTGCCTAATGCTGTTTTGCTTCTCATTGGCGACGGCCCGAAACGAAAAGCGCTTTTGGAATCCATCCAAGCAAATGGTTTGCAAAATTGCGTGCGCTATTTGGGCTTTATTCCCAATGAAGAATTGCCGAAATATTATCAGGCGGCGGATTTGTTTGCGCTCCTCACGCATCGTGATGAAAAATCCGAAGAAGGTTGGGGGACAGTATATATGGAAGCGGCCGCGTGCGGATTGCCGATTGTCGCGGGCAATGTGGGCGGAGTGGAGGAGGCGGTCAAACATTTGCAGACTGGAATTTTGGTGGATACGTATCAGGAGCTGGAAGTGATTGGCGCGGTTTGCGATTTACTTTTGAAAGATGACTACGCGCGCGCTATGGGCTCGGCCGGACGCGAACGTGTTTTGAATGAGTTTGCTTGGGATAAACAAGTGCAAAAGATAATGGAGTAGCCACGTCGTCACTCATGAAATAATTGACCCCTTCCTCCCTAGACTTCGCCCCGTCTGAAGACGGCTCGTCAGATGGTCGTCAGGAGTAAATTATTTCACTCGTTATCATTTAATAGACATTATGAGTTTAGTTAGTGTCATAATTCCAATATACAATCACGCCGAGGCGCTTGCGCAAAGCATGCGCACTCTTTTCGTGCAAACGCATCGGCCATTGGAAATCATCGCCATTAACGACGGCAGTACGGATAATGTGGAACCGGTGATTAAAAAAATTCATGATTATTGTCATTCCGACCGAGTCCCGAAGGGACGAGTGGAGGAATCCCTTGACGTTTACGCCGCGACAAGGGATTCTTCGGTCGCAACGCTCCCTCAGAATGACAAGCAACAAATTGCTTTCAAATACATCACTCAAACCAACCAAGGCGCGCCCGCGGCCCGCAATCGCGGTTTTGCCGAATCAGTCGGCGACTTTGTGATATTTTGGGACGCGGACACCATTGCCCGGCCCGATATGCTTGAGAAAATGCTTTTGGCTCTCACAAATAACCCGCAAGCATCATACGCTTACTCGGATTTTCAATTTGGCTGGAAAAAATTTACCGGACGGGAGTTTAATGCCGATGAATTAAGAAAAAATAATTTTATTGATGTTACCTCGCTCATCCGCCGGGCGGATTTTTGTGGGTTTGATACGACCATCAAACGATTCCAGGATTGGGATTTGTGGCTGACGCTTTTGAAAAAAAATAAAACCGGCGTCTATGTGCCGGAAATGCTTTATCAAAAATTGGTAGGCAAACGAAAGGGGATCAGCGGATGGTTACCGCGCATCGCGTTTAATCTGCCGTGGAAATCCGCGTCTGTTCGCCGGTATGAGACGGCGAAGAAGATTGTGGAGACGAAGCATGGGCTAAAATAATGGCAAGAAATATAAACCCGAACACATGAAATAGCGCGGGCGACGTGATATTTATTACGAGCAATGCCACGAGCGGCGCGCAGATAACATGCCCGTTAGGGCTTTTTATATGATAAAACGCGGTCATGATAAGCGCAAACCAAATGATGAGCCCAGTAGCGCCCATCTCGGCCAGAATTTCCAAATACCCCCAGTCAAAATGCGGGGTGGTGATTAATTCGTTGTACACCGGACTCCACACAGTCACTGTGTCGCCAAGGCCTGTGCCGAATATTGGCGCCGAAGAAATCTTTTCCAGAATTTTGGGCAAGAGCAACATGCGCGAGAGGGAACTCTCTTCAATATGCGGGGCGACGATACTGGTGGCGCGCAGTCCGAAATATTCCCAGCCCGGATTAGCTAAACCACCGACCAGAACATGCAAAAATGTGAACCAGCCGAATACGGAAAGCAAAATCACCGCCGAGTTGATCAGCCATCGGCGCCATAGTGTTTTAGTAAAAGCAAAGCACAAGCCGACGAGCAACGCCAAATAATATATGCGCGTCAGGTTGACGGACAATATCGCGGCCGCGGCCGGAAGCGCCATATCGTTCACAAATTCAATTTTTTGTTTGACGCGGGTAATGAAATACAAGGCCACCGGAACAAGCAAGAGTTGTTCGTTCAAAATCACGCGGAAAAAATTCGCGCCCGTGTCGGTAATTTTACCCCCGCAAACATCGCGGAACCAATGATAATAATTATCTTGCAAAACAAAAATTCCAAATCCGTACATGAGCGAAGTAAAAACCGTGATCAGTCCGCAACCGATCAGCGCGCCGGCAATCATATTGAAAACTTCGCGTTTGAATTTTTCATCGTGAAGCAAATCGCGCAAAGGAAAATAATACAGCAAAAATAAATAGGGGATGAAGTCGGAAATTATCAACGAAAGTACGTGATGGTTGTGATAGCCAACGAACGCAGAAATTCCGGCCCAGATAATAAGCGCGAAAATTAGAAGAGATTGCTTCGTCGGCCTTCGGCCTTCTCGCAATGACATAATGAAGTAGATTCCCACAGACGCAATCAGCAAAAGCGTGCGGAGCGACACCGAACCGACTGAAAGCATATTTCCGCTCCCGCAAAAAATTATTTCACCGGCCACGATGAGCCAACCCCGCCAATCTTTTTTAATCAGCCAGTACATCGCGAGCGCGAGAACCGCAACCGCGACAATTATGTTCACAATCGAACCCGCGACGAGCGGAGTGACTGGGGTAAAAAAATACGTAAAAACCCGCACGGCAAAATAACCGGCTAAGTATATAAAAAATTTTTTCGGTGAGAACATAATTATTCAAACCTCGTCAAATTGCGAGCGCCATTAATAAAGCTTTTGGCATCCATGGGCTTTTTGCCCTCGGGCTGAACTTCAATCGCCTCAATGGCGGAATTGGCCCCACAACCCACGTATAAATGCCCGTTTTGAGCCAAAATTTGCCCCTCAGAGAGGTTTTTCGGGTCAGCGGGTGTGATTACCGATAACTTCAGTCTTTTGCCCTCAAAAGTTGTCCACAGGCCCGGCCAAGGGGTCATGGCCCGGTATTGATTATAGATGTTTTGAGCGGGCTGGGAAAAGTCCACGTGGCCGTCATCGCGGGTGAAAATTTTGCAAAAAGTCGCCCCGTCGTGATTCTGTTCAACGGGAATAATTTCACCGGAAATGTATTTTGGCGTTTCGCGCAAAAATAATTCCGAGGCCACGATAGCCAAACGAGTAAATAATTCTTTTTGTGTTTCATCCGGAAGAATAGAAAGTTTTTGCATGGCGATGATCGGCCCGTGATCCATTTTTGCGTCCATGAGCATGAGCGTGACGCCGGTTTCAGTTTCGCCATTCATAATTGCAGTTTGAATAGGGGAGGCACCGCGCAGTTTAGGCAAAATTGAACCGTGCAAGTTCACGGTTTTGTGTTTGGGCAAATCCAACAATCTTTGTGGAATAATAAAACCATACTCGGCGACAACGCCAAGATCAGCTTCGCTTAAAATCGGCGCGTCAAATTCTTTGAGCGAGGCCGGCTGTAAAATTTCCACGCCAAGAGTTTCCGCGAAAGTTTTTACCGCGGATTTTTGCATTTCCTGTTTGCGTCCAATCGGCTGATCGGGCGACGTAATCACCGCGAGAATTTTGTAGCTCGCGTCGTTCGCAATCGCTTTCAGAACCGTGGCGGCAAATTCACCTGTGCCGTAAAAAACTATTTTAGTCATGATAATTAGCAATATTTTTTAAAAGCGACGTTTACAATATCTTTGAGCAACATAACGCAGGCGCGCTCGGAGCGCGCCGAGTTCGAAGCGCGTCCACCCAGGGCGGACGACGCTGTTTGCGAAAAGATATTGTAAATGGAGCGCGCCGAGTGCCAAGTCGTTTATTTTTTCTCAAAAGTATATAAATCTTTTGCCTTATCAATAAACAAAACTCCGCGCAAGTGGTCGGCCTCATGCTGGATGGCGCGGGCGAAAAAATCTTCAGCCACAAAATTTAACGGTTGGCCGTTTTCATTCCAGGCTTTCACTTTAATTTTTTTGTAGCGTTTAACTTTACCCCAAAGATTTGGCACGGACAAACATCCTTCCTCGCCCCAGGCCGTAGCCAAAGTAGCCTTGGTCCAAACCGGATTCACCAAAACCAAATCAATTTTTTTGTTTTCGGAAAATCGCTTATTGATCACGCACACGGCAATTGATTCGCCGATTTGTGGCGCGGCAATGCCCACGCCGTCGCTCGCGTATAAAGTATCAATTAAATTTTTTGTTAATTTTTTAAATTCCGGCGACGCCAAAAACTCCGGCTTGGCCAGCGGAGCGATTTTACGTAAAATAGGATTTGGGTCAATGACGATTTGGGTCACCATATATTTGGGGGCCTGTCGCCGAATGCCATTTCTGCTGCAAATTTTAAATTTCGGCCAAAATCGCCTTAAAATTTCTCGGCTTATCAATTCAGATAGGCCTCAAAATTTATGCGTCGATTTTGTCTCAAAATTTTCAATTTTCGCTACGAAAGCGCATTCGCCGACCGACCCTATGAAATTGATAAAATGTGATTCGGGTTGGGGTCAACCTTACAATCATCAGGAACAATCGCCGCTAGTTCTTTTAGCGATTTTTTGTAATTCGCGTAGTTGAACTTCAGCAAAATAACCTCGTGGTATAAATTGCGCATTCTCGGCGGATTGGCCGGGATATGACTGTAAATCATAACATCTTTTTTGTGTGTAGTCAAGCTGTTTAGGGCGCGAAAAAGCTGTTCAGCATTCTCGCTAGCTTTGTTCGCGGTGGCGCCGGCCACGATAATTCGCGCCAGATAATTGTGAGGCGGATAGCCGAAAATTTTTCTCTCGGCTATTTCCGATTCGTAAAATGATTTCGGGTCATAGACGCCCTGATAAACGCGATGTTCCGGATGTTGGGTTTGGATAAATAACTTTGCGTCCGGCGCGAGAGCCAATTGCGCGCGGCGAAGCTTGAGCCAAAGAAATTCCAAAGCGCGGTATTCGGCGGCCGCGAGCGCGGTGTCCGGATCGGCCATCACAAATATATCAATCTTTTTCCAATCCAATCTGGAATAAGCAAAATCCGTGCCCACAAAAATAATTTTTTCATCACTCGGAAAACTTTCCGGCAAATTCGCGGTTTCTTTGTCTATGGTAATAATTTTCGCCGAGGGAAATTTATTTTTTAGCGCCGTGGCCACGCCTTCAATGCCCAGTCCCATCAAACGATAATTCGCGCCCCCGCATTTGGGGCAATTGTCGGCAAAACGCACCGATGTTTTGCAGTACAAACATTTAAGTTCAATCCCGCGTTCATAATATGTTAAAGGGCGATGGCATTTATCACAGCGAAAAATATTTCCGCAATCAGCGCACACCATTCCGCCCGAAGTACCGCGCCGATTCAAATGAATAAAAGTTTGGCCTTTGTTTGCTTCAATTGCTTTGATAATTTCTTCAGCTAGGATGCCGGCTCCGCCGCCTCTTTTTTCCGCGAGCGCGTTGACAAATATCGGCGAAGGCTTGGTAATTTTTGTCAGTTCGCCGATTAAATCATAAATTTTGTGTTCGGCAAAATAATATGATTCAACAGACGGCGCAGACGCCACCAGAAATAATTCCGCGCTCGTGTGTTTGGTGAGAGCAAGGGCAGCGTCCCGCGTGTGATAGCGCGGGGCCATGTCCCAACTTTTATAATCAGGCGAGCCCTCGTCGTCCATAATAATGCGCGTCAAATTATGCCAGGGCAGAAACAGAGCTTTGCGCGTGCCAATGACAATAATATTTTTTGAGTTGCGCACCCGAATCCAGTTGTCAGAATATTGCTTATCACCGTCATCACCTTTTAGAATAATTATTTCGTTAGAAATATCCGCGGGTAATAATTCCTGAATTTTTTCCGGATCATTCACGTCCGGAGTCAGAATCAAAACTTGTCCATCGGCTTTGGCCAATTCCGATAAATATTTTTTCTTTTCATCTAAATTGTTGTATAGCCAAAGTTTTGGTTTTTGGGGTTTTCCCTCGCGTGTTTCCACGGCCAAAAGAGTTTCCGTCAAAGTTTTCAATTTGCGTTTTTGCATGGGCAAAAGCGCGCACTTTAAAATAAAGCCGAGCGAAGCCCGGTAGAAATCCGATAGTTCGGAGTAAAAATTTAACAGATTTTCCGTGATGAGCGGTTCAGCCAAAACAATTTCGGAAATCGGTTTTAATTTATTATCCTTGATATCGGAATTATCCGAGAGAGAATAGACAATGCCGAATTCGTCTTTACCGCGCAAAGGTATTTTTACCAGCTGGCCGACTCGGATTAAACTTTTTTGTTCCACGCTGATCAAATAATCCAAACCTTTGATTTTGTTTGGCAGGCGTCTAATCGGAATAACCAGCGCGTGCGTCATAGGTTTAAATAAATTCCGCGGTCAAATAGCCCACGCCAAACGGCGCTTCATACGCCAGCTCGCGGTAATCATAATGCATTTTTTGTAAAATGCCGAGCAAGATTAACAGTGAACGCAGACCGCATTCTGACGCGTTCTTTATCAGTTTTTCATCCAAATTTAGAATACCGGAAATATTACCGGCCATGAGGAGCTCGCGAATTTTTTTGTCAAACTCGGCGCCGGCTTTGTTGAATCCGGCCGGTGCGTCCGTGGACAAGGCGTGCGACATATCACCTGAAGCAATTACAGCTACACGGCGGTTGCTAAGTAAAATCTGTTCTTTAATTAACGCGCCAAAATCCAAATGCGTTTTGAAATCCAAGTCGCAAAAACCAAGTTGGACGATTTTCGCGCCGGTTAATTTACCGGCCAGCATGATGAGCGGCACTGATGAACCATGGTCCAAGCGTGGTTCGGAGATCAGAGTGGCGGGAAAATGTTTGCGTTTGGTCGCGTCGCGCAGGCGGTGCGTCATCTCAAAATCACCGTTAAACTCGCAACTTGTTTCCAAGTCGCCAAAGTCTTTAAAGTCAGCCGTGTATTTGACGCAAGAGTTAACAGTAAACACATCCGGGAAAAAACTTCCGTGCGGGGAAATTATCAAAATTACTTCGGGCTGGGCCGCATATAAATTTCTCTCCAATTCTTTGAAGGCGGAAGAAGTCTTGGATAATTTTTTAAGTTCAGTCTTGCCAATGGACGGAACAATAAGCGGGGGATGGGGAGTGAAAGCGCTAAAAACTAAAGACATAAAAAATTATTTTACGTTGGCGATTGAGGCGGTGGACGATGGGGAGATGGCCCAGAGAGCCAACTTGTTCGGCTCAACAAATCTGTTGGCTGAGCCATTGCCCATAGTGATGATTACATATTGTTCTTTGGTGGTTTTTGATTCAATCAACATAACAAGCACGGCGCCGGCTTCGTCCGTGTAACCGGTTTTAGAAGCGAGAATGCGATAAGTCTTTTTGGAATTTTGCATCAGGTCGTTGGTGTTTTTCAGGTTGTGAGTGACGATTTTGTTTTTATTCAAAACTTCTTTGAATGAATACGTGACGTCGCTCATCGCGTCTTTGATGGTGGAATTTTTGAGGGCGGTAATAAATATTTTTAACACGTCTCTTGGCGTGGAGATATTGTCGTCGTCCAATCCGGTGGTGTCCGTGATAGTTGTGTTGTCCGCGCCCCATTGTTCCAAACGGGTGTTGATTGCGCTAATAAAACTTTTTTCCGTCAATCCGCTGGATGCGCCCATCATGCGGGAGGCGTTGTTGACCGAAGCGACAAGCGAAGTGTAGAGCAAGTCCTTGTTCAGAATTTTTTCTCCGTTGATCAGCGACAAAGGGTTGTTGTAAGCGGTATGAAGTTTGGAATTATACGTGGTGGATTTTTTTAAATTAAAATCCTGGTTGAGAGCCTCATACGCGACTAATATTTTGGTGAGAGATGCAATGGATCTTTTGGTATCAATATTTTTTCCGGCTAAAATTCTACCGGTCGGATATTCAGCCACAAGGTAAGCCGGCAATTTTGTCTTGAATAAATCCTCAACAACCGACTCGCTGTCGCCGAGATATTCCGATGATGCCAAAGCGTTGCTGATATAGAGCGCTTCACCATCCGGAACGGTGAAAGCGGTCAAAGCGCTGATCTCCACCAGATTTGTTTTTTTATAGCCCATGGCCAAAAATGTCTGTTCGTCCGAGATGCGTCTTTTTTTACCGTTTTCCACCACATAGAGACGGTTCGTATCTTTGACTTTGAGCAGAGCGCCGTCCGTGAAAACAATTGGATTATTAGCAACGCTTAAATTTGCAATATCTTTTTTTGTCTTGTTGATGATACTTAAATTTGCAAAATTAGTTTTGAGCAAGGATGAATCCGTTATCGGGTATAAAATATCATTTTTGTGCAAATACAAACTATTGTTCAAGTCGGTAATTTTATAAATCTCGCCTTGAGGCGCGGTGGTGGACGCGTTGATGGCCGGGCCGAGCGTATAGCCGAATAAATCATTGTCCGAGACATCAACCACTTCTTGCGGATTGTAGCCAATTTTGCTCACTACGTCGGCTGAGGCAAATGGACGAATCATGTCATAATCCACCAAAAAATATCCACTCGGCGCTTTGAGCAAGGAATAATTGGAAAACGCGATGTTCGTGCCATTTTCGTAATTATTTAAATCGGTTTCAGATAAAGTGATGGCCATTTTTGGGTCAGCCCGACTTACTAAAACGGATTTGCTGGTAAACAGACGTTTCTTCCCGTTTTGAATCAACCAATAATTGGTGGACGAAGCATTGGTGACAACTGTGCCATTGGGATAAAGTCCGGCAAACCATGTATTCCACAAACGCCAAAAATTTTTATTGCCATGCAAGTGTGGTGTGTAAGTGTAAAGAAAGGCCGTGGCCCAGCTTTGCGGCACCACTTCCGTGTTGTCAATATAAACCGCGGCGCCTTTTTGTTTGATATATGATTTAGTGCTTTTGTTGTCATAATACCAGCGGATAATGCCGGCCGCGCCATCAACTTGTTTGGCAAAGCCTTTGTATTTGACGACTTTGGGGTCGCTCAAATAACAGCCATCGCAAACCGCAAAGCCCGTGGCCCAGTCAAGTTGTTTTTGTGTGGGCGATTCATCGGTCACCAAACTTTGTTCTTTTTGCAAAGTGACCAATAAAAATTTCGGACTGATGGTGTAGGCTTGCGCCGCGTCATAAATTATCTCGGCCGCGGATTTTATCGTGCCGCTCACATCTTCACATTTATAGTTTGCCAGATATGACCCCTTGTCTTGCAAAAATGTTTGAACATCATTTGCCGTCCAGCCGGCGCAATTTTGCATGTCTTCATCTGTGATAATCATGCTGGAATTAAATTCAGCCTCGGCCAAAGCATAGGAAAAAGGGGCGAATAATCCAAATATGGCAATTAGAGCAATGATCTTTTTCATAACAACGATAAAAATAATTCTTTTAGAATTCATATAAATATTGTAGCACAAATATTTATCCTTGACAAAGGCGTATATACACGCTATTGTTACTTGGTTGTGAGAATATTTAACGTAGATTTAGATAAATTGTGACCACGCTCTTTTTTGACGAAACCGAACCTTCGGGCACTAAAAAAACAAACGGAGGGGTAAAAATGCAAGATGAAGACGCTGACGGAATTGATGTGTCAAAAAAACCAACATCTCCACAGGCAGGGAGATGTACACACGACCTGTCTGCTGTCGTTAAAGTTTTAAAAGCGCGAGTTGAAGCCGCAAAAACCAGGCTCGGTATAAATAACCAGCCAGTAAAAAAACGAGGAGGAGAAGATGAATGAGTTACCAATGACACTCAAACAAATTAGTGACAAAGAAGCGCGCCAGAAAGCGGAGACCGACAAAAGTGTGCCGACAACTCCAGGTGATAACGATGGCGTTTTCACCAGCGTGCCGAAGAAGCCGGCAGCGGGTAAACCCGACAACGATCACATGCGGGATACAGTTGTCTTGGACCCGGGCAAGAAGGAGTAACCGGAACCACACCGGATTGCAAACGCCGAGGACAGATGTCCTCGGCGTGTTTTTATTTTATTATAATTTTTTCTTTTTCCATTTTTACTTTGACTTTTTTTCCTTCGGCCACATCGCCTTCAATAATTTTTAGCGAAAGCTGGTCCAAAAGTTCATTTTGGATGGCACGTTTTAAGGGTCGCGCGCCATAGGATGGGTCATAACCGACTTCAGCCAAATGTTTTTTTACGGCCGAGTCAATATCCAAAGTAATTTTTTTATCAGCCAGGCGTTTAATTACTTTGGTGAGTTGCAAATCCACAATTATTTCAATTTGCTTTTCAGTCAAAGTGTGGAAGACCACAATTTCGTCCAAACGATTCAAAAATTCCGGTTTGAAATATTCGTGCAAAGTTTCCATTATTTTTTCGCGGATTTTTTCATCGGGATTTTTCTTTTTGTTTTTGCTGTCTTCAAAACCAAACCCGCTGTCTTTCATATCTAAAATTGTTTGACTGCCGATATTGGAAGTGAGGATGATGACCGTATTTTTGAAATTCACCACCCGGCCTTTGGCATCAGTGATCCGTCCATCATCCAAAATTTGCAATAGAATGTTGAACACATCCGGATGCGCCTTTTCTATTTCATCAAACAAGATTACCGAATATGGTTTACGGCGGACGATCTCGGTCAGTTGACCGCCTTCGTCATAACCAACATAGCCCGGGGGAGAACCAATAATTTTGCTGGCGCTGTGTTTTTCCATGTATTCGCTCATGTCCACGCGGACCAGCGCTTCCTCGGTATCAAATAAAAATTCGGCTAAAGATTTGGCCAGTTCGGTTTTGCCTACGCCGGTCGGGCCAAGAAATATAAACGAGCCAATGGGTTTGTTGGGTTCGGCAATGCCGGCGCGGGAACGGCGGATGGCGTTGGCAATGGCCTTGATGGCTTCATCTTGGCCGACCACGCGTTTGCCGAGCTCGGTTTCCATCTGGCTGAATTTAGTTGATTCAGTTTCCAGCATTTTCATTACCGGAATTCCGGTCCAACGAGACACCACCGCAGCCACGTCCGCGTCCGTGATTTCCTCTTTCAAAATTCCGCGATTCTTTTGCAATTCGCGCAAAGTTTTTTCATCGTTGATCGCTTCTTTTTCCAAATTCGGAATCGTGCCATAGCGGATCTCAGCGACTTTTTGCAAGTCGCTTTTTCGTTCGGCAATTTCGGCTTCTTGCTTGGCTTTATCAATGGCCTTTTTACGGTCGTGTAATTTCGCGATAACGTCTTTTTCATTTTTCCATTTGGCTTCCAATTCCACGGATTTTTCTTTCAGGTCGGCCAATTCTTTTTCCAGTTTATTCAAATGTTCTTTGGCGTCATCGGTTTTTTCATTGATCAGCGCGCGTTTTTCAATTTCCAATTTTACCGTGGTGCGTTTCAAGCGGTCCAAGTCCTCGGGCATTGATTCAATTTCCATGCGCAAAGCCGAAGCGGCTTCGTCAATCAAATCAATGGCCTTATCCGGCAAAAATCTGTCCGAGATATAGCGTTCGGATAATTTGACGGCTGACAAAATCGCTGCGTCCGTGATGCGCACGCCATGATGCACTTCATATTTCTCTTTGATACCGCGGAGAATGGCGATGGTATCGTCCTCGCTCGGTTCATTGACCATGACCGGCTGAAAACGGCGTTCCAAGGCCGCGTCTTTTTCAATATATTTTTGGTATTCTTTGAGCGTGGTCGCGCCAATAGTGTGAAGTTCACCGCGCGCCAGCATGGGTTTGAGCATATTAGCCGCGTCCACCGCGCCCTCGGACGCGCCCGCGCCGACGATGGTGTGAAGCTCATCAATAAATAAAATAATTTTTCCCGCGGCTGCGTCAACTTCTTTGAGTACGGCTTTTAATCTTTCCTCAAATTCACCGCGGAATTTTGCGCCGGCGAGAATAGCGCCAATATCCAAACCAATGACTTCTTTATTTTTTATTGATTCCGGCACATCGCCGTTCACGATTCTTTGGGCCAATCCTTCCACGATGGCGGTCTTGCCCGTGCCGGGTTCTCCGATTAAGACCGGATTATTTTTTGTCCGGCGGGATAAAATTTGCATCACCCGGCGGATTTCATCATCGCGACCGATGACCGGATCAATTTTTTCTTTGCGCGCCAGTTCGGTTAAATTTTTTCCATATTTTTCCAAAGCATTATATTTGGCCTCGGGGTTGGGGGAGTCTACTTTTTGATTACCACGGATTGAAGCCAATGCCTTGAGCGCTTCTTCATTGTTGATTTTGTGATTACGGACGAGAATTTCACTAATGGGATTTTTGGTGGCAAACAAGGCTAAAAATATATGTTCCGCGCTAATGTATTCGTCGCCCATTTTTTTGGATTCGTTAAAGGCGGATTGCAGGACGTGCATGGCAGCCGGGGATATCATAACCTGTCCATTCGAGGACATATTACTCGAGCCAAATTGTTTGGGTAGTTGACTGACCAGCGTTTGCGCGTCGTTCAAAATTGCCGGTAAATTGACTTTAAGTTTATGTAAAACCGAGACAACAATATTTTCCTCGTCTTGCAAAAGCGCGAGAAATATGTGTGGCGGTTCCACTTGGGGCTGGCCGTTTTCCACTGCCAGTTGAAAGGCAATTTGTAGGATTTCCTGGGATTTTTGGGTAAATTGCTGTGGGTTGACCATATAAATGTATATTTATCACTCTATAAGTGAGAGTGATAATACTATATCACATTTAATTGAGGAGTCAAGAGGCTGACTTACTAACAGGCGGGGATTGACTAAATATCTATAATATGTCACAGTTTAATGACAAAGCGGTTCATTGTTATCTCAACAAAACGGCGTTAGCGTCGTTAACAAGGAGGCGTGCATGGAAGCTCTACGTACGGCGCGCCATCCAATTGGCGACGCGGGAAAAGGATTGCCGAAAGCGAAAGAAAAGATAACAGTGGTTGAGGTGCCCTTCTATGTTTACACGTTTGGATTTCGTGAGTGTATAAGTAAATTGGCGCTTGGTTTGATGGCGTTGTGCAGTAGTCAACCGGACCATCCAAATGTTTTCTTCATATACGGCGAGTTTACCGAGGAACAAGTCAACGCTGCTCTGGGATATCACTGTGTGTCGTGCAGAGTGATTGAAAGATAGTTGACACGAGACAATTTCGCCCCCCCCCACACCTGTCCTTTGCGGTTCTTCAATAGCGGCGCCTCGCACGTTTGTAAGTGCGGGGTTTTTTTATTTTTATTCTTGATTTATCTCGCATATTTTGCTAATATATATCAGTCAAAATGATTATGAATACAAAAAATGTCCTTGGAATAAAAATCAGTAATGTTGAGTTGCACGAAGCAAACGAAATCGCTCGACAATTTTTGTATTCAACAAATCAACATAAAATTTTCACTCCCAATCCCGAGATGCTGGTCAAGGCGCATAAGGATGAATATTTCAAAACCGTATTAAACGCGGGTGATTTGAATTTATGTGATGGTTTTGGTTTGCGAGTATTCTCCGGCGTCCCGCGCATCCCGGGCGTCGATTTTATGTTGGAGCTTTGCGCCTTGGCGGAAAAAGAAAATAAAAGTATTTATTTGTTGGGGTCGGGGAGTGATGAAGTGATAAAACAATGCGCCGAGGCATTGAATAAAAAATTTGTTCATCTAAAGATTGTCGGGCTTGATAGGGGACCGATTATTACCGAAAATGACAAATTTCCAATGTCAAATTTCCAAAGTGCAGAGGATGGTGTTCTCCAAAAAATAAACGCCACTCATCCGGATATTCTATTTGTCGCCTTTGGCATGGGCAAACAAGAAAAATGGATTTATGAAAATCTGGCGAAAATGCTAGGCGTCAAAATAGCCATGGGCGTGGGCGGTTCGTTTGATTATATCGCCGGTACTGTGCCTCGCGCCCCTTTATTTTTGCGCAAAATTGGTTTAGAATGGATGTATAGATTATTTAGACAACCATGTCGTTTACGACGTATATTTAATGCTACGTTTAAATTTGTTTATCTTATTATATGTCATCGTTCGTAAAAACCCGCTTTGCCCCAAGTCCCACCGGCTATCTTCATATCGGAGGTTTGCGCACCGCGCTCTATGCCTACCTAGTCGCCAAACACAATGACGGAAAGTTTGTTTTACGTATTGAGGATACTGATCGCGAACGTTTTGTGGCCGATGGCACAATGAATATTTTAAAGTCATTGTATTGGGCGGGAATTATCCCGGATGAGGGCGTGATGTTTAATGCGAATCAAAATATTATTCAAACAGGCGATTGTGGCGGTTCGTATATTCAATCCGAGCGATTGGATATTTACAAAAAACACGCTGATGAATTAGTGGCTAACGGCCACGCATATTATTGTTTTTGCGATTCTGCGCGTTTGGATGAATTACGCCAATTTCAACAGTTAAATAAACTCCCGACCGGCTATGACGGCCATTGCCGGGATATTGATCCGGCTGAAGCCAAGAAACGGGTGCAAGCCGGTGAAAAGCACGTCATCCGCATGAAAATGCCCAAAGAAGGCGAAACAGTTTTTAACGATGAAATCAGAGGTGAAGTGCGGATCAAAAATGAACTGGTAGATGACCAGGTTATCGTGAAATCCGATGGTTTTCCCACATATCATTTGGCGGTGGTGGTTGATGATCACGAAATGGAAATCTCTCACATTATTCGCGGTGAAGAATGGTTATCCAGCGTGCCCAAACACTTGCAGTTGTATAAATATTTTGGTTGGGATGCGCCTCGGATGGCGCATTTGCCCCTGCTTTTGAATTCAGATAAATCCAAGTTGAGCAAGCGCCAAGGTGATGTGGCTGTGATGGATTATGTAAAAAAAGGTTATCTTAAAGAAGCGGTTATTAATTTTATTGCGTTTCTTGGTTGGAATCCGGGCACGGAAAAAGAAATATATTTCATGGATGAATTGATTAATGATTTTGATTTGAGCCATGTGGGAAAATCCGGCGCAGTATTTAATTTACAAAAATTGGACTGGTATAATAAAGAATATATAAAAAGCTTGCCACTTGTTGATTTGGTTGAAAGAGCTAAGCCGTTTTTTGCTGATCTGGGTATTCAATTAAACAAGAATGACGAAGAGCTCTCAAGAATTTTTGCGCTTGAGCGTGAACGTGTGACAACGTTGGCTGAATTACCGGAGGCTGTTAAATTTGTGTTTGAGTTGCCGAATTATGGCGCATCATTATTGATATGGAAAAAAAGCTCGGTGGAAGAATTAAAAAATATTTTTTCTAAATTATCTGAATTGTTAAATAGTATTGATGAAAAAGATTGGACCAAACAAAATCTGGAAATTAGAATAGGGGAGTGGATAAAGGAAAACAGCTATTCGGTGGGCTCGGTCATGTGGCCTTTGCGCGTGGCTTTGTCCGGCCAGGAAAATTCTCCGGGCCCGTTTGAGATCGCCGAAGTACTGGGTAAACAAGAATCAATGTCGCGAATAACAATCGCCATCAACAAATAATCAGTTCCGTGATATAATATAATCATGAAATTCAAAATTTTTATTTTGTTTTTTATAGTAATGGGTTTGGTTCTGTCCAATCCCAATTTTGCGTATTCGGAAAGTTCGGCCGTGGGCGGTAATAAAGAAGAGATTGACGATCTAAATAAAAAAATTGCCAACCAAAAAGCGAAAATTAAAGAAATGGAAGAGACCATGGCTAAATATCAAAAAAGTATTAATGCCACGAAATTGCAGGCCGTATCATTAAAAAATCAAATCAGCATCTTGAATAACCGGTTGGCTCAGACAGAATCCGAAGTGCAGATAACCGAAGGTAAAATCAATGAAGCTAAAATGGAAATTGAAGCCTTGGAATTAAGCATTACCGATAAAGAAGCCATAATCAAAAAACAACAAATCATTATCGCTAAAATGGTGCGGAATATTTCGGCCGATGATCAAAAAAATTATTTGGAAATAATGTTGACCAGCAACAGCTTCGCGGATTTTTATAATCAAGTTAAATATTTGCAAAGCGTGTATTCTGATTTGGGGCAATCGGTCAAAAATTTGCGCTTGGCCAAAGATGATTTGAATTTTAAAAAAGCGCAGGTTGAAGGCAGGAAAAAAGTTTACGAAGACCTAAAAACCGAATTAGACAATAAAAAAATGGATTTGCAGGAACAGAACGGCACGAAGAATACTCTTCTGGTGCAAACAAAATCATCCGAGGCGCGCTATCAAACCATGTTGAGTACTTTGCGCTCACAATATCAAGCGACGGAAAATGAAATCAGCGCTAATGAATCACTAATGCGTAAAAAATTGGCTGCTTTGGAAAAGAAAAATAATACCACCGAGGATACGGCCACCGGCGAATTAAGCTGGCCTGTGCCAAGCCATTACATTACCGCAGAATTCCACGATTCTTCCTATCCGTTTCGCAATGTGTTTGAACATAGTGGTATGGATATTCGAGCCTCACAAGGCACAGCGGTTCATGCCGCGGCCGCGGGTTATGTTGCCCGCGCCAAACGTTGTACTTTGGCCAGTTGCTATAGCTATGTTTTAATCGTTCATAATTCCGAGGTCTCCACGCTTTACGGCCATTTAAGTTCCATCAGTGTGGCAGACGATGGCTTTGTGGCTCGTGGTGATGTCATTGGTTATTCCGGAGGTACTCCCGGCACTGTTGGCGCTGGTCCGTTTGTCACCGGCCCACATTTGCATTTTGAGGTGCGCAAAAACGGCATTCCGGTCAATCCGGCGAGTTATTTGAATTAAAAAAATATATGATGTTAGTTAAAATAATCGCCGTATAGGCGATTATTTTTTTCCACTGTGAAATTTTCGATGAATCTCCCGAAGTTGGGGGTTCGTGACGTGCGTGTAAATTTGCGTGGTGACTATATTTTTATGTCCGAGCATTTCTTGCACTGAGCGCATGTCCGCGCCTTGTTCCAACAAATCAGTGGCAAAACTGTGGCGCAAAGTATGTGGCGTGGCTTCTACAGGCAGTCCTGCCATAGTCGCATATTTTTTTACCAATCGTTCAATTGAGCGCGGTGTTAAACGATGTTCATCGTCGTTTTTATCCGGCCGGTAATTAATAAATAGGGGAGGGCACATGTCATTTCTGGTCTTAAGGTATTTACCAAGCCAGCTTAAAGCTTGTTTAGAAAAATATACTGTCCGCGCTGAACCGCCCTTGCCATGAATGGTAATTTCCAAATCATTAATTTTATTTTCAACAATATTTCTAATATTGAAGAGGCGTATATTAAGCGACGTTAACTCTGAGACGCGTGTGCCGGTGGAGAATAGGACTTCCAGTATAGCCCGATCTCGCAGGCCTTCGGGCGTGGACAAATCAGGCATGCTCATCAGTTTTTCCACTTGTTCAAAATTAAGGAATTTAATTTTTTTGTCTTTGTCTGTAAGTTTGGGTAAAGAAATTTTATCTGCCGGTAGTGAAATGATATCTTTGGCTGCAAAATATGACACCAGATTGCGCAAAGCGATCAGATAATAGTTCTGAGTGGTCTTTTTTATGTATTGGCCCTTGGAATCACACCGACGTGATAGATATAAACGATAGTTCCAAATATGGTCCGGAGTGAGCTCGTGAGGCTTAAGCCCGGATAATTTGCCGTCATTTAACCAATTCACAAACATCTTAAGGAAGTTGTGATAGTTGCGCGTAGACACAGGACTTAAACCTTTTTCAATCTCACAATATGCGAGAAAGTCCGGAATGTGCTTTATAATTGGTTTAGTTGACTGGTTCATAGAGATATAATTCGGCAAATATGGTTGCGGTTAAGCGGTGTCATTGGTTACATCGCTTAACCGCAACGGATTAAACGACCCGCAAGGTCGTTTAATCTATGTTATACGACGTTAGATATATCATAATACCTATATATACTTCTGTCAAACTTACGCCCCCTACTTCCAAAACACCCTCTCTTTAAATCGCAAGTCAATGTACTCGGTCGGTTTAACCTCCGGGTTGGCTAAAATTGTTTTTAGATTTTGAATTTGTTCCGGCATGTCATTGGTCGGCTGGACTAAAATGTTCCAAGGCTGTGACAATACCGCGGTTATGCCGGCCGTGGGGTTATTTGAGGTGAAATAGTTTACATCCCCCACTCCGTTTTCCTTCAAGGCCTGTTTCCATTCAATGATACTCTTGATTAACTCGGCCGGTAGTACATTAATTTGTTTATCATGAACATTTAATTCGCGCGCGTCATAAAAAATTGGCATGTCGTAATATTCTCCGAAAAATTTAATATATGCCGGTTTGTGCGTGTTTGTGGCCGTAAAAAGAGTCGTGGTTGCCATGATTTGAGGTGAAGTAGTGCTAGTTATCAAGTCCGGACTGATTATTTGACTGGTTGTGGTGCTGGTTACATCTAAAACCGGACTCGCAGGCGATGTTTCTTGGTCAAGAGTGATCGTCTTTACCACCGTCCCCTCGCCATCCAGTAAAAAGTAATTTTGACCGTTATCATAAATAATTGAAGTAATTTTTTCCTCAATATTTATCTGTATTTCGTGAGAAAATATTTTTTTTATTTCAACTTTATTTACCGCGTATTTGCTGGTAATATCAGAGGAAATTATATTGGCATTAATCAAAAAATAGTTATTCTTGGGCCACCAACTATGCGCTATGTATCTATCATGGATGTAATTATTGATTTCTGATTGATTTAACAATCTTAGGCCATTGATCGTCACGGTGTTTATTTGAAAAAAAGGCAAATAAAGCATGAGGCCAAGCCAAGCGGTCGGTATGGCAATTAACAAAACAATTGTTATTGATTTCTTCCAGTTCACTTTGTGCCCGACGTGAGAGGGTATCCGAAAATTTGAATTTCGGCGCGCAAACATGGTTGGACGCTCATTCTTTTGGAACGACGGCTGAGCGCCTGTTGTGTCGGTTCTAGTTTTGAATAAACTAAACAAACCACGTCGCTTCTTTTGCGGTTTAAATTTATTTAGATCAACGCATGACTTGGAAAACCTGTCCATGTCTAGATTATTTTTCGCAGAATTAAAGGGTTGATGCGATCCACGATTTCATAGTTAATAGTACCGGCAAAATCGGCTAGGTTATCAGCGGAAATTGAATTGGATTTTTGTCTCCCGATTAATACTGCCCCATCCCCGGCCTTGACGTTTTTTACCGCTGACACGTCGGCCATGCAGATATTCATGCAAATACGTCCGCGAATGGGACACTTTTTGCCACCGATTAAAACAAAGGATTTATTAGAGAGTCCACGGTCATAGCCATCCCAATATCCGACCGGCAGTACGGCAATTTTTGTCGTTCGTTTGGTGGTGAAAGAGCCGCCGTATCCGATCTTGGTCCACGCCGGTAGTGTACGCACCTGAATAATTTTTGTGTGCCACGATAGTGCCGGCTGTAATTTAATTATTTTTTTACTTAGATCATCAGGGTATAATCCATACAAGCTAAGACCTAAACGCACGCCATTTAAAAGACTTTTTTTATAAAGTACGCTCGCTGATGAACAAGCAAAGTGCTTAATCGGAATATGATATCCCCGCTTCTCTAAATCAGAAATAATTTTTTCAAATGAACTCATTTGGTGTTCGGTAAAGATTCTGTCCTCCTCACTCGCGGCAAAATGGCTGAATAATCCTTCAATCTCAAGATGTGAAAATTTATTTATTTTTTCTAAAAAGGGTAATATTTCCTTGGGTAATAGTCCGACTCGCGAGGCACCGGTGTCCACCTTTATATGTACTTTGATTTTTTTGCCTGCCCTCTCCCCTATTTTATTCAGGAAAATGGCTTGTTTTAGCGAAAAAAGCGGGAAAATCACACCTTTTTTGGCTAATTTTAGCGTCTTTTCGGTCTTGTCCAGCTCGTAAAAGGTCAAAATTTGCACTGGCTTGCGTATTTTGTTTTCAGTGAGTGTGAATGCCTCGTCGTCGTTTACGACGCACATACGGTCAACCTGGGGTGATTTATCGCATATTTTAGCCACTTCCAAAAAGCCATGCCCATAGGCATTGGCTTTAACCACCGGCATCAAAAGTCGGTCAGAACCTATAAGTTTTCGGAATTGCCGGAGGTTGAATTCAATGGCTTCTTTGTCCACTTCCACCCAAGTGAGCATAAATTAAATCTTATCCAGTCCGCAATATTTTTTTAACACTTTCGGTACTGCAATAGTTCCGTCAGCCTGTTGAAAATTTTCCGCGATAACAATGGGAAAACGCGATGTCACCACGGCAGTGCCGTTCAAAGTGTGAACGTATTCCAGCGAACCGTCATCTTTGCGATATTTGATGTTTAATCTGCGCGCTTGATAATCCGTACAATTACTGCAAGATGTTATCTCGCCGTAGTCGCCCTGCTTATTACCACCAGCCTTCATTGTCATCCAGGCTTCAATGTCGTATTTACGATAAGCCGGGCCGCCCAAATCACCTGACGCGATATCAATCACGTGGTATGGAATTTCCAGGCCATCCACAATTTCTTTCTCAATTTCCAAAATTTCCTGATGTTGTTTTTCACTGTCTTCGGGTTTACAAAAAACAAACATTTCTAATTTAGTAAATTGATGCACGCGATAAAGACCCTTGCTGGTTCGGCCATAAGCGCCGGCCTCGGTGCGGTAACAATGCGATAAGGCTACATACTTCATCGGACCTTTGGATAAATCCAGGACTTCGTTTGCGTGATAGCCCCCGATTGTAATTTCCGCCGTACCGATTAAACTTAAGTCGGAGTTTTCTATGGAATAAACTTGAGTTTCATCACCGCGCGGATTGAAACCAATCCCGCTCAAAATTTCGTCTTTAGCCATGTCCGGTGTTTCCATAAGGGTAAAGCCGTGTTGGGTCGCGATATCTATGGCATAATTAAGCAAAGCCATATTCACCCGCACCAAATTATTTTTGAAATAATAAAATTTGGAAGCGGTTACTTTGGCGGCGCGCTCAAAATCCACCAAATCATTTTTAATCAGTAGTTCCTCGTGATCTTTTGGCGAAAAATCAAATTCTTTTGGTTCAAAATTTTTGTAAATAACTTTAAAATTATCTTCGCCTCCGATTGGACTATCCGGGTGCGTCAAGTTCGGAACCTGTATAAGTAGTTCCTTATATGCGGTTTCCACCGCTCCCTGCTGAATTTCAAATTTTTTTATATTTTCTCCCACTTCGCGCATCTTTGCAATTTCATCATCGGTTGGTTTGCCTTTGGATTTTTGATTTCTTTCGGCGCGTAAATTTTCAATTTTTACAAGATTAGCTCGGCGCTCTTCATCCAATTCCAATAATTTATCAATATCAATTTTGACATTGCGATTTTTGCAGTTTGTTTTGACCAACTCAACATTTTCTCGGATAAATTTAATATCTAACATAGAGTAAAATAATTATTCATTATTTTCCGGCTTCAGTGTCGGGAATAAAATTACTTCTTTTAAATTATCCGCGTTCGTGAGAAGTTTGACTAGACGGTCAATTCCCATGCCAAGACCTGTGGTCGGAGGCATACCGTGTTTAAGCGCGGTGATAAAGTCCTCGTCGTAGCGCATCCCCTCTTCGTCTCCAAGCTCGCGTAATTTTTCTTGTTCTTTAAAACGCGCTTCCTGGTCCAATGGATCGTTAAGCTCGGAAAAAGCGTTGCACAGTTCATTACCGCCGACGCATAAAAGTTGGAATCTCTCGGCGTATCGCGGATCATCTGACTTACGCTTGGCCAAAGGCGATAATTCAATCGGGTGGTCAATCATAAATATCGGATTGATAATTTTCGGTCGGGCATGTGTTTTATAGATTTCATCAATTAGTTTTCCTCGGCCGGTGTTTTTATCAATACCTTCTACTTTTAACTCAACGGCTTTTTTGTACATTGACGCTTGGTCCGGGCATGATTCAATATCAAAATCAGCGTATTCTTGAATTAAATCACGCATAGATTTGCGCGGATAAGGTCCGGTAAAATCTACTTCGTAGCCAAGAGTTTCAAATTTTAACGGCAAACCCGCGGCTTTGATTAATTTTGGCAGTAAATCTTCCACCAAATTCATGGAGTCGTTATAATCAGCGTAAGCCCAATAGTATTCAATTTGAGTAAATTCTGGATTATGATTGTTATCAATACCTTCGTTGCGAAAACATTTGGCTACTTCGTATACTTTTTCAAATCCGCCGACAATAAGGCGCTTCAGATATAATTCCGGCGCGATGCGTAAATATAAATCCGCGTTTAAGGCATTATGATGCGTAGTAAAAGGCGCGGCATTGGCTCCGCCGTAAAGCGATTGTAAAATCGGAGTTTCCACCTCAAAAAATCCCAAAGCGTCAAAGTAGTTTCTGATTTCTTTTACCAACACACTACGTAAAGTGGCGATTTTCATGGATTCCTCGTTGGCGAGTAAATCCAAATATCTTTGGCGGTAGCGAACCTCCACATTTGATAAGCCATGAAATTTTTCCGGCAACGGCAAAAGAGATTTTGAAAGTAGAGTGTATTTACGGACTAAAACGGAAATTTCCCCTTTGTGTGTGACAAACATTTCACCTTCAATCTGCACGAAATCTCCTAAATCAAAATTTTTAACAAAAAATTTGTAAGCATCTTTGCCTAATTCTTTTTCCGATAAAGCTGTTTGTAATTTGCCGGAAAAATCCTTGAGATGAGCAAAACAGAGCTTGCCCATATCACGCAAAGAAACCAAACGGCCGGCGATAATAACTTTTGTATTTTCGGGAGTTTTTTTAGCTTCTTCCAAAGTCAACGTTCTTTCGGATTTTGCCGGATATGGGTTCATGCCGTTCTCACGTAAAATTCGCAAACGTTCCGTACGCGTTTGCTCTTCATCTAAAATTTCATCAGACATATTCAGTGATTATTTTTTTGAAAAAATTATGCTTCAATTTCTATGATTGTATATTTTTGCGTGCCGGCCGGTGTAGCTACCTCAACCACATCATCAATTGATTTACCAAGAAACGCTTGGCCCAATGGTGATTCATTGGAGATTTTTCCTTTGAACGGGTCAGCTTCTTGGGGCCCGACAATTGTGTATTTTTTTGTTTTATCGCCGGTTTTCGCAATGACAGTGTTGCCGATCAGAACCTCGTCATTTTTTTTGCGGTCGCCGTTTATTAAAATAGCATTTGATAATATTTGATCAAGTTCAAGCATGCGTCCTTGCGCCCAAGCCATGTCTTCTTTGGCCTGGTGATATTCGGCATTTTCCGAAAGATCGCCTTGTTGTTTGGCTTCATCAATGCGATTGGCGATCTCGGGAATTTTTTTATTTTTAAGATTATCCAATTCTGTTTTGAGCAAGGCATAACTTTCCTCGGACACGTATTGCGCTTTATCAGACATAATATTAATCAATTAAATACAGATACCCGATTCAATATGGATATCCGTTTATGCATAAATTATAACACATCGTGGAACTCCGTCAAATTATTTATCCCCATTATTTAAGGTATTTTTTACCCCACCAAGCCAAAAAATCTCGAGCAATCGGCTGGGCGGCGGTTGAACCCTCTTTGCCTTCCTCCACCAAAATTGCCACAACGATTTCGGGGTTATTAAACGGGGCAAACGCAGTAAACCAAGCATGATTTTCTCTGCTGGCATTCCATTGTGCTGTTCCGGTTTTCCCGGCTGAGGTAAAAGGCAATGATTTTAAGAGCTGGCAACTACCGGAAAGTACGCATTCTCTCATCCCCTGCTGAACGATGGATATGTTGGCCGTTGAAACAATATTTTCATTGTTAATTATTATTTTTGTTGAAGTTGCTTCCTTGCTAACCGGATTCACTGTCGCGGCCACAATTCTCGGCGCGAGCACCTTTCCACCATTGGCGATAGCCGATGTCCAAACTGCGGCCTGAAGAGGCGTGACCAATAAATCACCTTCTCCGATGGATAAATTATATGTATCACCGACATACCACTGCTCTTTTTTAGTCTCTTCTTTCCATTGCTTGCTCGGTAAAAACCCTCCGCTTTCGCCGGGTAGATCAATGCCGGTTTTACTCGCTAAATTAAAATTCTTGAGATACTTTACGATTTTATCCGCGCCCAAGCCAATAAAATTTTTGTAACCGCCGCCGATATAGTAAAAAAAAGTATTAACAGACCACGCCAAGGCCTTGGTGACATTGGTCGCACCATGCCCGCCAAGCTTCCAATCTTTAAAGATCCATTTATCTATGGTAATACTGCCGGTAGAAAGAATTGTGGTATTTTTTGTAATGATTCCTTCTTGAAGGGCTGCCGCGGCAAGCAGTGGCTTTACAATTGATCCGGATGGATATGTGCCGGCTATGGCACGATTAAACAATGGATTGTTTTTGTTTGATAAGTATCCGTTATATTTTTCCGAGGAAATTCCACCGGAAAAATCGTTGTTGTCGTATGACGGCCAGCTGACTATGGCCAAGACCTCTCCGGTTTCGGGATTCATGGCGATGCCGGCAGCGCGATTCCAATTATTTTTTTGTAATGATGCGGCGATTAATTCTTCCATTTTTTGTTGGGCCTCCAAGTCAACTGAAAGAATTAAGTGGTTGCCCGGCACCGGAGATTCTTCAGCCAGAACCTTTTGTTCTCGTCCCAATGCGTCAACCTCTATTTTTTGACGACCGTATGTGCCGCGCAAAAGGGATTCGTATTGATTTTCCAGACCGTCCTTGCCAATATAATCCGATGTTAGATAACCGAGTTCTTTGCCGCTATCCAACTCTTCATCGTTTACTTTTCCCAAATAGCCGATTACGTGTGATAAGGAAAATAATGTTGATGTTGCATTTTTTTCGGCGCCGACTGTTCGGTACAAACGTTTTGTGCCTTTTTCAATAACTATTCCAGGTAAATCGGCATTCTGTATATACAACGATAGCGCCGTCTCATAATCTAGATTATCCTTTACCACCAGCGATTCATAACTATAGGCGCCGTATTTTGCCAAGAGAGTTTCAATATCAAGGGCGGGAATGCCGCTAATGCCGGCTATGCGATCAATTACTAGTTTTTTCTCGCTGGCAATCTGAGGCAAATCTTGAGGCACGATAGTCAAAGAAAAACTCGGAATATTTTCCACTAACTGGCGCCCCTCTCGATCGTAAATTAAACCGCGCTCGGAAGCGATCGGTTTGAGACGGACGCGATTATTTTCCGCCAGATCGCGAAAATGGCCACCCATTACCGCTTGTAAATAAAAGGAACGGCCAAAAATTACAGCGATTCCGATAACCGTCAAGACCGATAATATCAGGATCTTTTTGCGCGAGATACTGCAACCGATAAAGTTTCGCGTTTCCGCTACATGAATTTCGTGTCCGTTTTTTGAAAATTTTGAAAAGTTTGTTTCCACCCAATCATGTTTATATTTGCCAAAAAGATCCGCGTCGCCAACGGGATCTTTGGATTTATAATCAAATATTTGGTCGCCGCTCATAGTTTAATAATCATTTATGACGTATCGTGGATTTAGCTTCCGTAAAAACAATGAGGCCGCAATGTAAATTAAAGTTAAAGCGCTGGCATTCATAATAATTTCTTGGCCAAAACCCAGCAGAGCGGCGGAGTTGATCACAAAAGAGCCTTCGGCGATGGCGCGCCAAAAATACGATAAAATTATATAAAATAATCTATAGGAAAATACTCCGATTATTCCGGCAATAAAAACAATCATGAAGAATCTATTGGTCAAAACATTCACGAGTAACCATTCTAAAATAAACATGGAAACGAGGAGCGATGCAGTCATAAAGCCAAAAGGCGTGACGTGGAATAATTCAGTTAAAAGCGATAAACCAAATAAATACGGAAGAAAATCTTTTGCGATGGAAAACACCAGAGCCGCCATCATAGCCAGAAGAATAACATTGATTTTGTTAAAAGGCACCGGCAAGAGATTGGAAATAAAAATTTGTATAATAAACAATATTGTCATGAATAAAATTCTGGAAATAACCAGCAATATTGTTTTTGCTTTCATAATTTATTCGGTTCGCAAAACGGAAACCAGTGTTAATTTATCCAAATCAGTACCCGGAGTCAACACGGCGGATTGAAATGGACGGTATGTTTCGTTTTCTATGGCCGTGACCGTACCGATAAGCAGGCCCCTCGTGATTCCAGTCTCCAAACCGGAGGTGACGATCGCGTCACCCACCTGGATATTCTCATTGCGAGGGATAAAATTCATTTTGACCGATAACCCGTAACCACCCTCAACCACACCTAAACTTTTATCGGTATTTAGTATCGCGCCGGCAATCTTTGATTGACTATCGTTAATCAGACGCACAATGGACATATCGTTTTCAACTTTAATTATTTTTCCGATCAATATTCCATCGCCGACGATTACCGGCATGTCCTTGGCCACGCCGTCTTTTGCGCCAGTATCAATAATGAGTGCTTGGTCGGTTTGTTCAATATTTTTTCCCACCACGCGCGAGACAATCGGAATAATTTTTGTTTTTTCTTTAAAATTTAGAGTAGCGCGCAAATTATCATTCTCTTCTTGGAGCAGATAAATTTTGGATGATTCAACAGCAGAACTTTCAATTTGATTTCGGCATTCGTTGTAAGCGATAAAAAAACCATCCTTATTTTTAAAGAACTCGTAGCCCTCCCCCACTTTTACGCTTATACCGCTTGACTTTATAAATATCGGCGCAAAAATATTGCGCAGGCCGGATTTAACGGGATTTAACCAGCCGAGCTGATTAAAAAAAACGAGCAACACCAGTATTGCCCCAAATACAATATACATTTTGTCGCGTCGTTTGTTAAATTTCATAATTCCATGATATTCGTATAATTCGTATGCATTAGTATATTTGCATCGCAAAATTACTCTCCTCGGCGATTGGGATATACCGCCACTTCTTCCAACAATCGCGCGTCATCAAGTAAAATTGAGGCCCCGCGTACCACGGCCGTAAGCGGATCGTCTGCAATGCGCACGGGAATTTGCGTGGCGCGCATAATTAATTGGTCAATCCCGCGCAACAGTGCGCCGCCACCGGTAAGCAAAATTCCGCGTTCATGAATATCAGCCACTAATTCCGGCGGAGTCACTTCCAGTGTGCCTTTAATATTTTCCACAATGACGCGGAGCGAACGCGAAAGCGCTTCGCGCACTTCGGCGTCGCTAATCATTACTTCTTTCGGCAAACCGGTCACCATGTCTCTGCCTCGCATCGGATAAACCATGCGTTCCTGCATTTCCACGGCCGAGCCGATTTTGATTTTAATTTCTTCGGCTTGGCGTTCGCCGACTAAAAGATTAAACATCTCTCGGGCGTATTGAGAAATATTATAATTAAATTCATCGCCGGCTATCTTAATTGATTTCCATTTTACCACACCGCTCAAAGATATTACCGCAATTTCAGTCGTCCCCCCGCCAATATCTACAATGAAATTTCCGACCGGTTCGGTAATCGGCATGCGCGAACCTACGGCCGCGGCCATTGGTTCCTCCACGATAAATACTTCACTCGCTCCGGAATTTAGCAAAGCGTCACTTACGGCTTTGCGCTCAACTTCAGTAATATCAATCGGGGCGCCTACCACCACGCGCGGACGCGTCATAAAAGAAAAAGAGCCCTCATGAACTTTATCAATAAAATGTTTGAGCATTTTTTCCGTCACTTCAAAATCAGCAATAATTCCCCCGATTAAAGGACGTGATGTAATGATGTGAGGCGGAGTTTTACCCAGCATTTCCTTGGCTTCGTTGCCTACTGCTAAGATTTGTTCAGTGCGAGTGTTGACAGCAACAACTGACGGTTCGTTGATAATAATACCGCGGCCCTTTACATAAACCAAGGTATTGGCCGTGCCCAGGTCAATGCCCAAGTCTTTGCGGAATTTATTAAAAAAATTATTTAACATAATCTTGATTCTGATATTTGCGATTGGTAAAAATTAATCCTTCGGTAAACGCGTATAAAGTGACAAGCAAAGCAAAGTTCCACCAAGTCAAAAGTTTAATTTGAGCAAGAATTAAAACAATAATGCAAAATACGGAAAAAATAAAACCTTGGCGAAAATTCTTTTTCATATGGCGAAAAACAGCGTCTTCATTTTTGATGATTTTTGCGCGAATAATAAACCCGACTAAAGTAAATGTGCCAAGCAAAGACAAAAAAAGACTGACATAAAAAAAAGCAAAACCGAGAAATCCGGCCGCGTTCGGATCAAAAAATAATATTACCGTAAGCCAAATTAACCACGAAATAATCGTGGCTCCGGTCATAATAGCAAGGTATTGGCGAAGTGACATATTTCCTATACTTTATCAGATTAACCCTTATTTGGCAAGGATAAGAACTACGACACGATAATTATTTTATTTACGGCCTGACCACCGAATTTTTCGTTAATTTTGGCGATAATTTCACTTTCGCGCATCTTAATTTCCAGAGCCGCGCCCGAACCGCTGGCGTGAATACCAAGCGTGCCGTTTTTGATGTAGACTGCCTCTAAATATGTCCGGCAATCCGGCCCAAAAAAATCCACTAAGACAGTGTTGGCGTCTTCAACTACCATGGCTGCGGCCGCCCCGCGCATGGTCGGTGATTCATTCTTTTTTCCGCTAAATATAGAAAATAAAGATTGCATATGCATTATGCGCGATGGTCGCAAATATCCCGGTATTCGCAAAAATCACAAGTGTGCTTTTCGGGCGCGGCCGTAAAATCTCGGGCATTAATTCGTTCAAATATTTCCGTAAGTTTGGTCTCCAACTTGATAATGTCCTTTTCAGCGCCTATAAATGATTGCCGGCTTTGGTCGGTTAGATATATATAAGTCAATTTCTCCGGCTTGCCATACTGATTGTACTCAGGCAGTTCAGACACCGCCATTTGATAAACCAGGAGCTGTTCTTTATCCTCGGTATCCAATTTTTCCTTTGGCTTACCGGTTTTGTAATCAAATATTTCCAACATTCCCCCGGCGCTTACGTCCACCCGATCAATTTTTCCGGAAATTAAATGCCCGCCGATTTTTATTTTAAATCCTTTTTCCAAGGCCACCGGCATTGTCCACAGGCCTTCGTTTGATTTATAAAAATTTTTTAGGATTTCAATTCCTTTATCATAATACTCCTCTCGTTGTTTGGCGCTTTTATACCAATCCGGTATCCAATAATCTTTGTAAATTTGCAATAGCTCATCCAAGGCAGGTGCCTTGACACCGCCCGCGTTTTTTGTCGCAGTGGTCAAACCAAATAGCGAGGTTTGTTCGGCTGAATTTAATTCATGAACTCGTGAATAAAATTTATGTAAGACATTGTGCATCACTGACCCGAAAGTCAAACTGGGGCTGCCTTCCGATGGAATTTGCAGAATTGTTTTAAGTTTATATTTATATGGACACGCTTCGTATGTTTGGACTTGAGAAAAAGAAAATACCTCGGGGATTTGGTAAACAAGTTCGCCTTTGGTTGGGGCTTCATTTAACGAAATAATTTTTGACAGCTTTTCATTATTTGCATCTGCCATGACATTAAATCCAAGTTCACTCAAGAAACGCGATATTTTTTTGTCGCGGGCCCCGCCGTAATTGTCAGCGCTGGTCAAGTACAAAAGTTCCTTAGCGCGAGTCATGGCCACATACATCAATCGGCGTTCTTCTTGGTAGTGAACATCGCCCTCAGGCAAATGCTCTTTGATTAATTCCAATGGAATTTGAATCGCGTCGTCGCCGCGACGGCGGAGAGGGAATCTCTCCTCCACTAAATTTACGACAAAGACATACTTATACTCCAAACCCTTGGACATGTGCACAGTCATAATATTCACCGAATCAGGCGTGTCTTCGGGTTGTTTAATAATTCCCGTGTCCCCTGATTCCAAAACATCATTAAAGTGTGCCAAAAAATCTTTGACATTTGCGTCCGCGGTCATGGATTCGTAATTTTTTACGTATTCAAAAAATTGGTTAAGATGGTGGATGTCGCGAATAATATTACGGTCGCCTTTGTCCTCTCCTTGCGTCAGATATTTCAAATATTTTGATTCATCCAAAAACTTGTACAGTGTTTGCGTTGGTTTTTCATTGCGGGCGATTTTTATGCCATTGTGAATAATTGAAAGAAGTTGTTGCGCGCTTGCTTCGCCGGATTGAGAGATATCAATTTCAGCCGAACGCTTGAGCGCTTCATAGTAGGATATTGTTTTTTTCTTCGCGAATAGAGTAATCTTTTGCAAATCGTTTTCGCTCATTGTCAACATTGGCATTTTTAGCAAACGATAGATTGACGCCGATTCATGGTAATTATCAATGACTTTGAAAAAGTTTAACGCGTCCAAAACAATTCGTTCGCGATAAAGACCGGCCGCGGCCAAAAATTCATAGGGAATACCTTGGCGTTGAAACTCATTTACAAACGGTTCAACGTGGCTGTTGGCCCGGACGAGAATCGCAAAATCATCCCAAGACGCAGATTTGTCGTGTTTTTTAATTTTGAGTATTTCTTCGGCCACAAATTTTGTCTCTTCGTCAATTGTGCGCGAGTGAGAATGAATAACGCGCTCAGCCTTGCCGACAAAATCTATTTTGGATAAAAGTTTTTTATCAATTTTAAGTTTGGCTTCCAAACGGTCGGGATTATTATTTTGGATTAACTCATATGATTTTTCCAAAATTTCCTGAGCTGAACGATAATTTTCATTTAAAATAATTTCTGAAGCATCGGCAAAATCCTCTTTAAACCGTAAAATGTTTGCCACAGACGCCCCGCGAAAAGCATAAATACTTTGGTCATCATCCCCCACTACCGTGAGTTGAGATTGAGCGGCAATTTTTTTCACCAGAGTGTATTGGGCAAAATTTACGTCCTGAAATTCATCCACCAAAACAAATTTGAATTGATTTTGAATTTTTTTGAGAATGGACGGGCGTGTGTCCAAAAGTTTGTTGACCCAATAAATCAAGTCGGCAAAATCCAAATAATTATTTTCCAAAAGCAGTTGATTATAAACATGAAAGGCATTGGCCACTTCGGATAATCGTCCACGCTCTTCATCGCCGGAAATATCCTTGTCCAAGATTGCGTTTTGCGCGTGCGCCAGATACTCATCCGGAGTAATCATTTCATCTTTGCATTTATGAAAATGTTTGATTAGTTCGTGAATGTGCCTGGTCGGATTACCCAGCGGCCTATAATAATTCAAATTATATTTATCCAAATTCTTGCGAATCAATAGCCACGCATCCGTATCAGTCAGAATATTAAATTTGTTCGGCAAACCAATGTCCAATCCGTATTGTTGCAATAATTTTTCACAAAAAGCGTGAAATGTGGCGATGTACATTTCCAGATATCCGGTTTCCATCATCTCATCAACCCGGGATTGCATTTCGGCCGCGGCTTTTTCATTGAAGGTTAAAGCCAAAATTTGTTCGGGTTTGGCGAGTTTGTTATCCAAAAGATATTTAATCTTTTGTGTGACAGCTGTGGTTTTGCCTGTGCCAGCGCCGGCCACTATGATTAGCGGGCCTGAGACATGTTCAATCGCCTTTTTTTGGGCTGAGTTTAGCTTTTTATCCATACTACTTTATAAAACCGCCGGCCTGAATACGCCACAACTTCGCGTATAAACCGCATTTATTTTGCAACAATTCATCGTGATTACCCTGCTCCACCACTTCACCGTTCTTCATTACGATTATTCTATCCATTTTCATGATAGTAGACAAGCGGTGCGCCACTACGACCACGGTTTTATCCGCAATGAGTTTATTAAGCGCGTCTTGAATCAATTTTTCCGATTCTGAATCCAAGCTGGAAGTGGCCTCATCTAAAACCAAAATCGGCGCATCAAACAATATGGCGCGAGCAATAGCAACGCGTTGGCGTTCTCCACCGGATAATTTCACACCTCGTTCCCCTACTTTTGTAGAGTATTTTTCCGGCAATTTATCTATGAATTCATGACAATGCGCGGTTTTGGCCGCTTCAATCACTTCGTCCTCGGTCGCGTCAGGTTTTCCATAACGAATATTTTCCAACAATGACCGATGAAATAGAATCGGATCTTGGGGTACTAAGGCCACGGTTTTCCACAAACTTTCCTGTTTGACTTTGGCGATATTTTGCCCGTCAATAAAAATCTTGCCACCGGCCACATCGTGCATACGGAGCAATAATTTTAAAATTGTGCTTTTCCCCGAGCCCGACGGGCCAACCAAGGCAATTTTTTCGCCCGGCTTAATGTCTAAATTGAATTTTTTTAATATGTAACGGGTTTTGTTGTAGCAAAAATCCACATCCTTAAATGTTATCTCGCCGGATTTATATTTTAAATCTTTTGCATTTGGCACGTCCACGATTTCATGCGGCGTCATAAACACCTCGGTCATTTCTTCGGCATTGGCAAAATCTTCGTAGGTTTTAACAATTAGGTGGCCAAACTGCCAAGAGTTATCCATAATCGTCAAAATGTATGCTTGCAATAAAGCAAAATCGCCGATAGTCATTGAGCCGTGACGCCATAAAATATAGCCGACAAAATATATGCCTACTTGCAAAATAGCCACAAAGAACGAATTTATAGCCCAAAATGTTTCCGCCAAGCGCCATGATTTACTCCTTAAATACCGCACTTCTTCATTGGAATTTCTATATGATTCGGCTTCACGGTCGCGACCGCAAAATAATTTAACATTAGCGTTATTGGTAATTGTATCGGAAAGCAATGCCGAATTTTTTGTATCAGCCTCGCTGGACAAAGTATCGTATTTGTATTTATATTTGGAAAAAACCAAATTTAAAATAGCCACAATAATTAACCACGCCAGCATGCCTAGACCGAGAAAAATGTTTTTATTTAAAAGTACGGCGATAATAATGACGGTAGTAATTATTATGTGACTAAAGTTGTAAAATACTTTATCAGCCAATGATTCAAAAGCATGGGTATAGCGATTAACTTTTTTTACCAATGAACCGACAAAGGTATTATTAAAATATCCAAATGAGTGTCTTTGCAGATAGGCAAAACAGCTATTGGCAATGTCTGCCATTATCTTTGGCTCCAAATAAACAAATATAAAACCGTGTGTTCTAAAAAATATCCATTGAATAAATTTCCAAAAAGCCATCATGGTCAGCACGCCAATGATCGCGCTGGACACATCACCGGAGGCATTGGATAAAATATCAATGAATTTTTTTAGATACAAAGGCAGGATGGCATCAATGGTCGGAATCACTATCGCGGAGATTACAATAGCGACGAAAAACAATTTATATTTCATCGCATGGCGCCAATAAATTTTTATCGTTTCTTTGGTCTTGGTTTGCATAATTAACTCAAAACATCCATACAAATATGGATGACGCGAATTTAAATTTTAAACTTATCTATTCTACGACTTCTTCAACGTTCTCATGCTTGCAGCCACATTCACACGTCTCATCGCATTGGCATCCTTCGCCGCCGCAAGAGCATGTTTCATCGCACTTGCATTCCGGTCCGCAGTCACATGTTTTTTCTTCAATCATAGAGAAAAATTATGAATAAATCGACTCTTACGGTCGTGGTTAAAGTATATCAAATATAAAGACCCGGGACAAGGTAAGTAAAAACCCCGTTTTCACGGGGTTTTTATAAATTATTTTATTTCCGGTTTTATCTTCCGGTATTTGTTGCCAACTTTCAAGCGGATCATAGCTCTATCCAAAGTCGCCTGTAAGGCCGCGTATTCTTGACTGTCCATGGTTCGCTCTTCTTTCATCAGCTTCTCAGCGCGCTGTCTCGCCTCCTCGGCGCGGGCCACGTCAATTTCCTCGGCGCGCTCGGCCGTGTCAGCCAAAATAATCACGGAATTATCCGGTCTTATTTCCGCGAATCCACCCGTCACCGCGTGCGGATATTCAACATTATTTTTTTTACAAATCATTTCACCAGGTTTGAGCAAAGTGACGAGCGGAACATGATTGGGCAAGACAGTAATTTCACCATCAGCCGTGTTCAGTGTCACCTGGTCAATTTCGTCTTGAAAGACGATTTTTTCCGGAGTAATGATTTGAAATTTAAGAGGCATACCCAGTAGAAGAATTTTGAATTATTCGTAATTTGTCGGTGAATCAAATTTAATTTGATGTGTATATTTTCGTTTTGCCAATAGAAAATTTTATTTGATTTTGCCCGTTAGGCAAAATCGTTCAAAATTTCTCTACTGGGATAGTTATTTTACTTCTTCAATTGTACCTTTCATGTAAAAAGCTTGTTCCGGCTTATCATCGTGTTTGCCATCCAAAATTTCGCGGAAGCCACGAACAGTTTCAGCAATCGGAACATATTTGCCTTCGGTACCTGTAAATCCTTGCGCAACGAAAAACGGTTGTGATAGATATTTTTGAATCTTGCGTGCGCGGGCCACGGTGATTTTATCATCATCGGAAAGTTCTTCCATGCCGAGGATGGCGATAATATCCTGTAAATCTTTGTAGCGTTGCAAAACTACCTGCACTTCTCGGGCAGTACGATAGTGTTCCTCTCCGACAATGTTCGGATCCAAAATTGTGGAGTTGGAATCCAGTGGGTCCACAGCCGGATAAATGCCCAATTCGGTCAATGAACGGTTAAGCACCACGGTTGAATCCAAATGGGCAAAGGTGGTGGCCGGCGCCGGGTCGGTCAAGTCATCAGCCGGCACGTAAACGGCCTGTACTGACGTAATAGAGCCTTTATCGGTGGAAGTGATGCGTTCTTGCAGGGCGCCCATTTCAGAGGCCAAGGTCGGCTGGTAACCCACGGCTGACGGCATACGGCCGAGCAAGGCCGAAAGTTCGGAGCCAGCTTGAGTGAAGCGGAAGATGTTATCAATAAAAAGCAACAAGTCTCTCCCCTCTTCATCGCGGAAATATTCAGCCATGGCGAGAGCGGTCAAAGCCACGCGAGCGCGGGCACCCGGCGGTTCATTCATTTGGCCGAAGACCAAAGCGGTTTTTTCCAACACACCGGATTGTTTCATTTCTCGATACAAGTCATTGCCTTCGCGTGAACGTTCACCGACACCGGCAAACATGGAATAACCGCCGTGTTCTTGAGCGATGTTGCGGATAAGTTCTTGGATAACGACAGTCTTGCCCACGCCGGCTCCGCCAAACAAACCGATTTTTCCACCTTTCAAAAACGGACAGATCAAGTCAATAACTTTAATACCGGTTTCCAAAACTTCGTATTTGGTGGATTGTTTCTTGAATTCCGGAGCGGCGCGGTGAATCGGATATTTCTTGGTCGTTTTGGACGCGCCCAAGCCGTCAATCGTCTCGCCGATGACATTATACATGCGTCCGAGCGTGGCCGGACCAACCGGAACAGAAATGGGTTCACCCAAGTCAACAACTTCCTGTCCGCGTTGCAAGCCATCAGTTGTGCTCATAGCAATGGCGCGCACGGCATTGGCGCCCAAGTGTTGCTGCACTTCCAAAATTAATTTATCTCCGTTTGGCATTTTGGTTTCCAAAGCTGAAAATAAATCCGGAAGTTTTTCCGAGAACTCGGCATCTATAACTACGCCGATAATTTGTGTGATTTTACCTTTATTCATATTAAATGTTTATTTGATAATATGTTATTAATATTATAGGGCGGCGGCGCCACTAACAATTTCGGAAATTTCCTGGGTAATGGCCGCTTGTCTGGCTTTGTTGAAATTATAATTCAATTCTTTGATCATATCTTCGGCCGCGTCTGAAGCGTTTCTCATAGCCATCATGCGGGCGCTGTGTTCTGACGCGTCTGATTCCAAAATTGCTTGATAAACTTGCATTTCAATCAAACGGGGCAGTAATGATTCCAAAACTTTAACAGCTTCGGGTTCAAAAATAAATTCAGCCGCGGAAATCTTTTCTTTTTCCGTTTCTTTTATTCCGGCATTGCCCAGCATTTCATCCTTGGAATTATCCAAAGGCAATAATTTTTTCACGCGCGGTATTTGTTTTACTGCGGTAACAAAATCCGTGTAAACCAATTGTACTTCATCGTACTTTTTTTCCGCGTATTCCTTGACAATCATATTGGCGAGCGGGGCCACCTCGTCCACCTTCATGGTTAAATCCATTTTTTCAAATTCGGCCGTCACATTATGGCCAAATTGGGTGTAGATTTTTTTGCCTCGGGTGCCGTTGACAATAATATCCACCTCAACACCGGTTTCTTTGGCTTTTTTTACAAAATTATTTGCTTCCACAAGAATACGGCTGTTGAAACCTCCGGCCATACCGCGGTTGGAAGCTACCATAATCAAAACAATTTTTTTGACCGGACGCTTTTCCAAAAGCGGATGCGAAGACATGCTGGTTTTCTCCGCCACATCAGTCAACATTTGCCAAGCATAAGACGCGTAACTGCGGGTCGCGAGAACTGAGGCGATTGCCCGGCGCATCTTTACCGCTGAAATCATTTCCATGGCTTTGGTGATTTTTTTCGTTGAGCCAACGGATTTGATTCGGCGCTTAATTGTCTTGGTGTTAATAGCCATAACCTAATTATTTTTTAGCAAAGTCCTCGCAAGCAGAACGTAAATCCTTTTCAACCGCTTCGTCCCAATTCCCGGCCGCGATTTTATCCAATAGAACCGTATGGGTGCGAGTCATAAAATCATGAAATTTAAGTTCCCATTCGCGGATTTCTTTCGGGTCAATCGCGTTGGCAAAACCATTGGAAACCGCATAGATAACCGCCACCTGGTTGCCGACCGGCATGGGTTCGTATTGCGGTTGCTTGAGGATTTCCACCAAACGTTGGCCCAAAGTAATTTGTTTTAAGGTGTCCGCGTCCATATCACTGGAAAATTGCGCGAACGCTTCCAATTCACGGAATTGAGCCATGGATAATTTTAATTTGCCCGCGACTTTTTTCATGGGTTTGATCTGCGCAGCCGCGCCAACGCGTGATACCGAGATACCAACGTTCAAAGCCGGGCGAATACCGCGATAAAACAAATCACTTTCCAAGAAAATCTGACCATCAGTAATGGAGATAACATTGGTCGGGATATAGGCGGTCACGTCACCGGATTGGGTCTCAATAATCGGCAAAGCGGTAATTGAACCACCGCCAGATTCTTTATTACGGCGACAGGCGCGTTCCAATAAACGAGAATGTAAATAGAAGACATCACCCGGATAAGCCTCGCGTCCCGGCGGACGGCGGAGCAAAAGGGAAATTTCGCGATAAGCCCAGGCTTGTTTGGACAAATCATCGTAAACGCACAAGACGTCTTTGCCTTGGTCCATGAAATATTCAGCCATGGCCACACCAGCATAAGGCGCAATGTACAGAGTAGAAGCCGGATCAGAAGCGCCGGCCAGAACCACGATCGTGTAATCCATGGCGCCGGCTTCTTTTAACTTAGCGACAGTGCGCGCAATTTTTGATTCTTTTTGACCAATGGCCACATAAACACAAATCATGTCTTTGCCTTTTTGGTTGATAATCGTATCAATGGCCACGGCGGTTTTACCGGTCTGGCGGTCGCCGATGATGAGTTCGCGTTGACCGCGTCCGATCGGAATCATGGCATCAATCGCTTTAATGCCGGTTTGTACCGGTTGAGTCACGGGTTCGCGGGTCATCACGCCCGGAGCAATTTTTTCTACTGGATAAAAGTTTTTCGTTTTAATTTCCACCCCGCCGTCAACCGGTTGTCCAAGCGGGTTGACTACGCGTCCAATCAGCTCTTCGCCGACCGGAACTGACAAAATACGACCGGTGCGTTTAACCGTGTCCCCTTCTTTTAAATGTTTGTATTCACCAAGTAAAACAGAACCAATGGTTTCATTTTCCAAGTTAAGAGCCACTCCGAAAGTGCCACCTGGGAATTCCAACATCTCATTAGATTGACAATTAGTCAATCCGGACATACGGGCGATACCGTCGCCTACTTCAGTGATGAGGCCAACCTCTTCGGTTTCCACATTCTTTTCAAACGAAGCAATATTTTTTTTCAATTCTTCCACTATATTTGCGATAGACATAAGTTTCAAATTAATTGTTGTCTTAATTTTTGTAATTGAGTTTTAACGCTCGCGTCTAAAATATGATCTTTCGTCCGAATAATAATTCCGCCGATAATTGTTTTATCAATTGTCTCACGTGATTCCACCTGATCGCCAAATATCTTTTTAATCGCTTCAATTGTTTTATTGTCCAGACTTTTGGCCGAAGTAATTTCTATTTCATTGATTCCTTCCGCTTCTTTGGCATGCGTGATCAGTTCTTTGATTATTTGTTTAGCCATCTTTAAATTATGATTTTTAGCCAAAAGCGCCGTAAAATTATTTAAAATTTTCGGCAATTCATCTTTGCCGGCGTCTTTGGCTGTTTGATACAACGCGACCGCGTATTGTCTGGCGCTATTTTTTCTCATAATTTAATTTATTCAATGCCTCGGCAATCATCTCTTTGTCCTTTTTAGCATCAATTTTTTCACTCAAAATTCTTTCCAACGCGGCCACAACGATACTCGCGGTTTCTTCTTTTAAACCAATAATCATCTGATCGCGCTCGGCACCAATTTTCTTTTTAGCGGATTCCACCAAAGATTCAATTTCCACTCTGGTCTTCTGGCGAGATTGTTCCGCCAGCGTATCAGCTTCATTTTTTGTTCTCTCCATAATCATACTGGCTTCAGCCTTGGCCATATCAATCTTTTCCTGGAAACCAAGCTCGCTTTGTTTCAGCATATCGTCAATTTTTTTGGAATTGGCGATACTATTATCAATCATTTTTTGCCGTTCTAATAATTTTTTTGTTAAGGGTTTAAGAATCAAAAACCACAATACGACAAATACAATCGCGAAGTTAATAAGCTGAAAAATAAACAGTGAGCCGTTGATGCCCATGGATGCCAGCAAACCGGTATCGGCAGGCTCAGTGGCAATTGATTCGTGGGTTTCTTCACTGCTTGCGTAAGCGTAATCAATGAATGACATATGGTATTATAAATAATTTTAATTGATTGGCCGCCAATAGGCCGCCAATCTCAAAAATTACTTCAAAGTGAAAACGACGACGAGCGCGTAGATGGCGATGGCCTCGGCAAAAGCGGCGCCGAGCAACATCGGTACGAAAATTTTTCCGGAGGCTTCCGGATTGCGTCCGATCGCTTCCATGGCTCGCGCTACGAGCAAACCAATGCCAATGCCCGGGCCAAGACCCGAGGTCGCCATGATAATCGCTTTGGCGAGAACGACGATTGATGCGTGTTCCATATTTATATTATTATTTAAATTATTTATATTGTCATCCTGAGCGAAGCGAAGGATCTTTGTATTTAACCAAGATGCTTCACTCCGTTCAGCATGACATTAATTTTTTAAACTGCTTCTTCAGTGTGCGGTTTGGTAGTCGCAGTGGTCAAATAAACGAGCGATAAAATCGCGAACACACCCGCTTGAATCAAACCAACTAACAATTCCAAAAACATAAACGGCGTCGGCACAAGAAATGAAACCAAACTGCTCATAACGGTAATTAAGATTTCACCGGCGAAAATATTTCCAAATAACCGGAAAGACAACGAGAGTACTTTGGCTAATTCAGAAATAATTTCCAATAATCCAACAAATAATTCAATGAACGCCGTAAGGATTGCGATCGGACCTTTGCGAAAACTTTTTACCAGCGGTTTAATCTGAATGAATTTTCCCACATAAGTGAAAAAACCAACAGCAATCATACCCCAAACATGCGATACAATCAAAGTCACCAAGGTCATGGCAAAAACTAAATTCAAATCGGTGTTAGCCGGACGCAAAAGCATCTTCCCGCCATAAGTAATACTGCCGGTACCCGGCAATAGTCCAAGCCAATTTGAGAGTAGGATAAAAAAGAAAACAGATCCGACTAATGGTAAAAACTTTAAAGTTTTTTTGCGATCGCCCGTCACTTGATCAAAAAAACCGAGAATTGATTCTAAAATAAATTCAAACACGTTTTGTAATTTACCCGGACGCAGCGAAATATGTTTTCTAAAATACAAACCGATAATCAAAAATACAACGATAGCGATCCATGTATTTACAATTGTATTGGTGACCGGCACCGAACCGATGTGAAACAAGACATCGGGGGCCATTTCCGGAATATGCATAATTATTTTTTATCAAGCGCATCAAACTCTTTGCCATATTTTTTCGCCTTTTCCATAATCACTTTAGCGGAAATCACAAAGGCGTTTACCAGACAAAGAATCAAGAATAACGGGTATTTGTCAAATTTTTCATCAAGATAAGTTCCACCAAACGCCGCTAAAACCGCTGGAATCGCGATCAATAAACCCATATCCAGCATAATTCTTATGCCAAAAGCATAATAGGCGTGGTCGTTCTGCGTTTTGTTCGATTTATCCGCCATAGGATATGCAATTTAAGACGCCAATAGTTTACTAAATTTATCCGATAAAGTCAAGGGTATTTTGATTTTTTTGGGGATAAATAGCTCCCCGTACAGAGGCGGGAATGCCAAATTTCCAATTTTCAATATCAACTTCGCATTTTGTCAAACAGCTTTAACGCGTTTTGCTCCGTAATTTCGATAAATTCCGCCACGGTAAGGCATTTGATTTTAGCGATGTATAAAGCCACTTCCTCCGCCATCCATGGCTCACAGCGTTCACCACGGTACTTTTGCGGGGCGAGGTATGGCGCGTCTGTTTCAACTAGCATTCTGTCTAACGGGCAATTTTTAACTACTTCAAGCAAATCCTCTTGTGGTTTGGGATTGGTTTTCTTTGGCGGAAAAGTCACTACACCGGTAAAACCCAAATAAAAACTCATATCTAAATACTGTTTGGCAAAATTCCAATCTCCGGTATAACAATGAATCACGCCGCGCGGAATTGGGTTTAATGTTTTGAGCAAATCAATCATTTGCTGGTGCGCGTCACGCACATGAATAACCATCGGCAAATTTAATTCTTGCGCCAATTTGTATTGAGCGACAAATGCCTCGGTTTGAATTTTGATTGCCTCGTCCGCGGTAATGCCTTCGGGCAAATGATGTAATTCCAAACCACACTCGCCTATTGCGATTGTTTTCTCGTGCTCCGCGAGTTTTTTGTATTTATCATAATCAAATTCTTCCTCGCGCGATTTGAATTTCACTTCTTCCTCATCAACCTCGGCGGAAATTAAATGAATTGGATGCAAACCAACGGTCGCGAAAACAAACGGATATTTTTCCGCGTACTCAACCGCGCGAACGCTGGTGTCGTATTGCGAACCGACCACGTTCAAAACCATATCCTTATCCGCGCATTTCTTGGCCACAATATCTGCGTCATCTTTGTACGCGGTGAATTGAAGGTGGCAGTGGGTGTCAATTAACATAATTTATTTGAGCAATCGTCCGCCCCACTCCACGACCGTAAATCCTTTTCGGGTCGGCGTGGTGATTTTTAGCGGCGAGACATACATAAATTGATCAAGTGGCGTGTAATCCATAAATACACGAATCACTTTATCCGGTTTTGGTGAAACGGTAAGTGGCGCCAGTTCCTCAAATACTTCTTGCGAAACAAACGTGACATAAACATAAGGCTTGACTTCCAGTTTCGGCTGCCAAAATTCTATAAAGTCGGTTGATTCTTTTTCATTCAAACCCAAACGCGCGAGCAATGTTTTCATATTACGTCCGACATTTTCGCGTTTCAAAACAAAACCTTTATCCGGTGTCACGTAATTATATGCTTTGCCTTCCCAAAACAAATACGGATAAGACGCGTCGTCGGACAAATTTGTCAGTTCGCTCTTTGTGGTGGCCCAGACATTCCAACCGTTATTATACGCCGGCTCGGTTAATTGAAATCCACCGTTCGGTTCAACTTTGACCGAAACGTTCATGTCTTTGGTCGGATACAAATAGATGACCGGTTTACCGCATTCGGCGCCTGATTGATATTTATTTTGATAATATTCAATCGCCGTACCAAAACCGTCTATCCAAACAAAGTATGGATGATCGCTTGCATATTTATCAAATGAAATTTTAGTTGAACTATCAATGTCGGGAAAATATACAATATTGTCAAAATATTTGTTTACCATGTCCGTATCTTTGTATTCATAGATCGTTTCACCGCTTGACGTTTTCCCAACCTCAATCAAATTCTTTTTATCAATCGTACTGTTTGATGCAATGGTGTTTAATCCGCCACATCCAGGTTCGCTTAACCCACCATTAAATGATGACAATGGAATTTTAGTATCGTCATTAAAAATAATCGTCAGTTCTTTCGGTAAAAGTTCCGATCTGTATACGGCCACTCTTCCATTTGAAAGAATGCCATAATACGCATACCCGTTACGTTGCGGCCTTTTTAGCACTACATTATTTTTTGAATAAACCGTGACATCACTATCACTAATTTCAACTTTACCCGGCATCGCAGTCCATAAATAAGAGGCAACGGCATTTTTATTATCGCCGACAATTTTTTCTGGAAATATGTCGTATGATTCATCTATCAAAATAAATGAATCATTATAATACCGGTCAACTTTATCGGAAATAAATATATTTGAATAATTTTGACAAGTTGATGTTACATTCAATGTATTATTTTCAGCAATATTATATAAACCACCGGTGATAACAATTTGTTTATTATCGTAAGTTATGATGCCATAAACAGAATCCATATCTACAAGGCCAAACTCAACATTAACCGGTTTATTTTTGTATAGGAAATCAGAATAATAAATAAACGCTCCATATAAATCAGTACTGGTGCTCATTTTCCAAACGGCATTCTTTAATAGATCGTCCGGCAGGTCAACCTGTTGAATATTTGCAATTTTTTCCATGCAAGTCTTTACATTCTTTTCGTTTGTTTTCATTTGTTCAGCATTACGAGTCGCTTCTTCTTCACGCCGGATTGCTTTTTGTGCTATTTTTTCGGAATCCTGTTTGGTATATCGAGCGATATCCTGACTTTGTTCAATCTGATTTTTTACCAAATACAATACGGACGCGCAAGCCGCGATTGCGGCCACCGTTATAATTATCGCTAACAAATGTTTTTTTACCCACATCATATTAATTTGTATTAATAATTATTTTATTATCCTCAAACTTATAATCCCCCAACCGGCTTTTGGCAATCCAATCACTCAAATATTTCGTTCTTTCGGCATACGGCATTTGCGACACTTGGCTCTTATTTTGTTCCAAGGCGGTCGGATAAATCGTAATACTATCACGGCGCAAAATTATTCCGATACCCAAACCTTGTTGCGTGGGCGTGGAAAAATACTGGTCAAAAACAAAATTTCCGAGAGAATAAAATATCGGACGATTTTTGTATATTTCCATTTCTTGTACCACGTGCGCGTGATGTCCGATAATTACATCCGCGCCTGCGTCAACAAGTTCATGGCCCAGAGTTTGTTCACGGCTAACGGCAAATTCCTTGTACTCCGGCCCCCAGTGAATGTTTATGACTACAAAGTCAGCGTCATCATTTCCTTTTTTAATCAATTCTTTTGTTTTAGGTAAATCAATCGGAGAATTGGTATCGTTTAAACCGATGAACGCGATATTGTAATCCCCCACTTTTTGTATAAGCATTGATTCATTATCCACGCGATACTGGCTGCCATAAACACCAAAGCCGTATTTTCGCAAATTTACTTTGGATTCTTCAAATCCGGCCGAGCTCATGTCCAAACTGTGATTGTTGGCTTGGCTGAACATGCCGAAATTATACTTTTGCAGCATGGACAATAATTTTGGGTCAAACCTGAACGCGATCTCTTTGCTGGTCGCTCGGCGCGAGTCAGCAAACGGTCCTTCCAAGTTCGCGTGCACCACATCAGTGCCCATAAAAAAACGGTTTTCTTGGCCGGCCAATTTGGTAAAAATATAATCAGTACCATATTTATCAATTTGTGTCTTAACGCTTCTATCCAACATTAAATCACCAAAGAATAATATTGAAGAAACACGGTCTTCGTTCTTATCACCAGCGACAAAAAATGGCGCGTAATAGCTTGTGGTTTCTTCTACTGCCGGATTGTTCATGCGCTTGTCCGAACTACCGGACATTTCATAGGAGATTTTTTGCGTGCCATTTTTTTCCATGGATTTAAGCAAGGCGTACAAACTCGGCGTGGAATCAATCTCCATGTTTTGAAACCTGTTATATTCAAAATTTTTAATCACGGCGCGATTTAATTCGTCATGAAACTCGGCCATGGCCGGATTTTGATAATGTGAAAAATCAATTGAGGCGACAAAGACCGCGTCATCCGGTAAAAGCAGCCAAAGCGTTTGCAAAAAATTATCAACAGTGGAAGTGGGCGCGGTATAAGGGAAAATTATCGGAACAATTTTTGAATCAGGACAAAATTTAGCAATAAAACTTACTAAAGCGCCGATAGAGTGTTCATTGGTAAACGCATTGTAATTATCTTTCATTAAATTAGCGCCATATAATTTTTGTAAAATATTTTCTTCAACTTTTACCTTGCCGTATGGCGTAGCCCAATCAGCTATGGCCGACACGACCGGCGCACCGCCGACCTGATAATGGTCGGGTCCGAAAACCACAATCACTGACGGCTTTTGTTTGCCCAAATATTTAAATAAGGTGGCGGGAATATTTCCGCCGACCAAGTGGTGTGGAGTGATCGCGCCTTTTATAATTCCAATATCACCGATATCCTCGGCTTGCGTAAATAACGCGTCATACAGCTCCGCATTATTGGGAATGGCTGGCAAATCCGGCGCATTAATTATTCTTTCTTCGGTATTATTATTGCCGGGCGAGGCAACAACCGCATTAGTTTCTCGCGCATTAAATTTTACCGAGCCGCAGCCCGGTAAAATTAAAAAACAAAAAAATAAAGCGGTTATTCGTTTCATGTTATTTAAAATTTTGGATCACGCTCTTCATCAGTTTTAAACCTTCTGGAATAAAGGGTGAAATCAGAACCACCACGTAATTTAGCAGGCCGACCATTTTGGACTGTTCAATCAAGGTCATAACGTTTGTAGCAATGGGATATCGCGCCACCACGTATAAAATTGACGCGCAAATTAATACGCCTTGCAAAATGCCAAAAGCTAAACCCGCAAAACGATTCACCAGCGATATAAAAGGTAAACGCGCCACTAAATCTAATAATTTTATAATCAGTCGCCCGATTAAGCCCACCGCAATACTAATTAAAATAAATCCAATGACAAAAGCCCAAAATTGCGCAGAATTTCCATCCCAACCCGTCACTTTGATTATCCACTCGCCGACCGGACTGTAAAATCTATAAGCAAGATACAAACCCACTACATTGCACAATAAGTATCCAACGGTGCGGACAAAACCAAAGAAAAAACCGGCGCCGGCAAACAAAAGGATGACCGCGATGATAATTATATCAACAATATTCATATTTACCCCAGTTAAATTATAAATTATTAATATTTTCTGCAATTAAATCTCGGTAAATGCAACTTTTTTTCACCCTCAATTTATGAAGTATTTAACGGGGTGAATTTTCTAAACGGGGAAATAAAGGCTCCCCTTTTTGAATTTTTTGTCCGGCCGTATCGCGCCATTCTTTTAATTCATTCAGATTTAATTTAAATTCCGCTTCCGCACTCAAGCCGATCTGCGTCAGAATTTTTTCCGATGTCTCGGGCATGACTGGATACAGCATGACGGCGATATGGCGCAAGGCTTCGGTTAAATCGCCAAGAAGAATTTTTACTTCATCCATTTTACCTGCCTTGGCCATGGCCCACGGTTGTTTCTCGGAAATTTGCTGATCGCAAAACGTCACCAGCTTGAATACATCTTCCAAAGCATGGTCAAAACGCCATTTATCCATTTGCGTTTCATATTCATCCCAAGTACTTACCGTGTATTTTTTGATCCCACTATCATGCGCGACAGGCACAATTGAATCGCAATATTTTTCAATCATCACAATGATGCGGTTGGTCAAATTGCCCAAACCATTGGCCAGATCACCGTTAAACCGGTCGCGGAATTTTTGTTCGGAATAATCGCCGTCATCATCAAAGGGAATTTCACGGCTAAAAAAATACCTAACCGATTCCAGCGGATATTCGTCAATCAAAGTTAGGGGGTTTATCACATTGCCCAAAGACTTACTCATCTTTTGTCCACTAACCGTAATCCATCCGTGCACAATAATCTGTTTGGGCAAAGGCAATCCGGCCGAAAGTAACATGGCCGGCCAAAGTAAAGAATGAAAACGGTTTATTTCCTTGCCAATGACATGCGCGTCAGCCGGCCAAAATTTATCGTATAAATCCGTATCGTCAGTGCCATAGCCGAGCGCGGTAATGTAATTGGTCAAAGCGTCAAACCAAACATACATTACCTGGCTATCGTCGCCTGGCACCGGAACACCCCAAGTAAGTTTTTCTTTGGAACGCGAAACACTAATGTCCTCCAGCCCGTCTTTCAGAATGTTTCTCATTTCATTGTAACGATTTGAAGGGTAGACAAAATCTTTTTGCGAATCAAACAATTTTTCCAATTGCTGTTGATATTTGGATAATTTGAAAAAATAATTTTCTTCCACCAAAACTTCCGGTTCTTTATTGTGGTCCGGACATTTACCGTCAACCAAATCTTTTTCGGTTTTAAACGCTTCACAACCCACACAATACAAACCCGAGTATTGTTTTTTGTAAATATCACCGGCCGCGAGCGATGCTTGCCAAAATTTCTGCGCGCGTTCCATGTGGCGTGGTTCAGTGGTGCGGATAAAATCGTCATTGGTGATATTCCAACGGTCAGCCAATAGCTGAAATTGGGCTGATTTCTCGGCCGAGTAATCAGCCACGTCTCGGCCGGCGTCTTTGGCCGTGCGCAACATTTTCTGGCCATGCTCATCTGTGCCGGTTAAAAAATACACTTCCTTGCCTTGCAGGCGCTGATAGCGCGCCATCACATCAGCACAAAGAATTTCATAAGCAAACCCGATGTGCGGGTCGGAATTGGCGTAGGGTATGGCGGTGGTGAGATAGTATTTATTTGACATAATTTTCAAGCAATTTTTTATATTCAAATCCTTTTATGATCATTCTTTTGGCACACGGCCACACAAAATTATATTTATCCAGCTTGTTTATAGTCACCCATTGTAATTCGATATGTTCTTCGCTTAATGTGATTTCATCATTATCATTCACAATCAAATTTGCCACGCCCAACACGCAATCTTTTGTGATTCTGGTTTTGCCGACATGGTCATAATCCACAACACCTAAAATTTTTACATCACGCAAATTTAATTCTTCAAGCAGTTCCCGCCTGAAAGCTGGCTCGCAGTTACCACTAATCATGGTTTCATCCTTGTCTATTCTTCCGCCGGGCAAAACCCATTCATTATCGCGATCGGCACATTTTAAAATCAGACATTTATCATTTCTGATCAATATCGCGACTTGGCTAATCTGAAACAATTCGTGAGATTGGGGCATAATTTATCTTGCATTTATCACAACAACAAACTCCCCTCTTTCGTCTTTCATATTTTGGATTATTTCATCAATTGTTCCGCGATAAAACGTTTCAAACATTTTGGTAATTTCACGACCGACTAAAATTTGGCGTTTGGCCGGTACAAATGTTTTCAAATCATTTAAACATTTCATAATTCTGTGGCCTGATTCATAAAATACCACGGTTTCTTCGCTCTCAGCCACCTCCTTAAAATACTTTTGGCGTTTATTTTTATGCGGAGGAAATCCTAAAAATTTATATCGGTCGGTCGGAAAACCCGAAACAGATAAAGCGGCAATCGCAGCACACGCACCAGGAATAGGGACGATCTCCGGCGAATTGCTTTTGCACAGCTCGGCAATTAATAAATTTCCCGGATCGGAAATGCCTGGAGTGCCGGCATCAGTCACCAAAGCTAAATTCTTGCCGTCTGCCAGCATCTGTTTTATTTCATTTATCTTTTTCGCGTCGCTATGATGATGGTAGCTGATTGTCGGCTTGGAAATCTCATACCGGTCCAGCAACTTTTTGGCCACGCGGGTATCTTCGCATAAAATAAAATCCACGCTTTTTAGTGTTTCCAAAGCGCGTAAAGTTACATCGCCCATATTACCAATGGGTGTGGCGACTATATAGAGTTTTCCAATGGACATATTGTCAGTATTTTATCAATATATACCCAAAATTGCAAATTAAAAAACCGAGCTCACTGGCTCGGTCGCCGATGCGAACCGCCGAGGTTTCTACCGCGCGTTGACGAATTTTTCGACATCACCATCAAGCACGCGATGAAAATCCGCCACCGATTCAGGAGAAAGATCAGCGTCGTCGTCTATATGCATGAGGGGCATCCTTTGTAGTAGTTTCTCCAGCGGAGTCGGGTCATTTGTTTCTTTCGTCGTCATTGTATTTTCCCTTCGGACATCCTTACTGCTGGACCCGCAGCACAGACCGCGTCAAATCTATTCAGCAACTCGACCAATTCTTCAAAGGTCAACATCCCCTCATCACGACCCATCCATGTGGTCACCGAGCCGACACGTTGTCTAAATTCCGATTCCGCTGCCGACGTACCCTCTTTATCCATGTTTTCCTCCTCATTGTTGAATGAACGATTTGATGTAATTTATCACAAACGTTAATTTAGTGCAAATGTTGTAAAAAATTTAATATTTCCACCATGGCCATTGTATCCAAACCGCAATAATCAGTCATGTCTTTGTAAAGTTTATCCTTGTCTTTTTTACTGATACCTGGATCAATCAATGTCTTCCAACTGTCAGAAGCTGTCCCACCTTCCTGAATATTTAAATCCTTATAGGATAATTTTGGGACCAATACCGGTAAAACCTTTTTAATTGAAGCGCTCCCGTGAAAATTTTTGTGGACATAATAGCCTTTACGGAAAATCAACATCAAATCATACATGGAATCGTTGACTGATTTTAGGAAACTAACATATTTTGAAGAACGCTTGGCCATTTCACTATTACAGCCTTTTTCAAATATTGCATTCCATGTTATCACTGTTCCTTTACACGTTATAAACGACTTAAGACTTTTGAGCAGGTCTTCCGTCGGATCCTTGAAGTCTTTGGCCAGAAATTCATAATGTTTCAGCTTGCCGCACGGCTTTTCCTGAACGTGCAGGGAAAACTGAAAGACAATGCGTTGGTAAGGTTTGTAGCCGTCAAAAAGAGGGATAGCGGGGCTGAATGTCTCGTAATCAAGAAAATAGAGCGGGTATTTGAGATTGTTTAGGTCTTCTTTGATTTTATCAGATTCAATATGGACTTTATTATGTTTAACCACATGACGATGCATCAAGGCTCGGTCTCTGTTTAAAAAATCCTCAGGTATATCTTTTATTTCCAGAATATCTTGATCCAAAAGCTCATTCAGCTTTTTCTCGCTTAAACCGCAAGCAATGTCATAGATGGAATCAACGGGTATTTTTTTCCAACAGTAATCAATAAATGGACATTCATAGGGGCTATTGCATTGCTTTAAGATTCTTATTTGCGGTTCTTTGGGAGACTTGGTAAGTTTCAAAGCTGATACAATATTCAATTTGGTTTCGCTGATTATATTTCTGACATCCGAAGTTATATCCTCAATTTTGAATAATTTTTTGGGGTCAACCTGACCCATTCTGACATAGTCTGTATTTATAACAACTAAATATGTTTTACCAATCTGATAACCCGCAGATTCAAAGCAAATTTTTTGAAAAGATAAATCAACAATATGAATATCTTTAACTTGGGTTGAACTTTTTACTTCGTAAATATCCCACTTATCACCGTTCTTAACAAAAATATCAGCCATGGCATAAAGGCTTTTGGCCATGGCGGTAGCTTGAAAAATAACCTCGTTGCCGTCTTTGATCAGCTTGTCAGTATTATTTTTAGCAGTTTCATAAAGTCCCTCGGCTTTAACGCCTTTGGGAAATAATTTTCGGGCATAATCCTCAACTTCATAGCCCTCGTCAAAAATCCCTTGCAACGATTCGCCGGTTTCTTCAGGCAACAAATCACGGCGGAATTTATACAGCCAGAGGTATTTGCAACATTGAATATATTTTAGGAATTGAGACTTGGATAACATGAAATTATGATCTAATTATGCCGATCAAGAACCTCCTTAACAATTTCTCGGTATTTATCAACGATACAATAATCATCCTTCAATTCGCCGATTCCTCCGTCAGTTTTGAAACTAACAATCTGTCTTAAATGGTCGCTATCTCTTTTGGTTATGAATTGGGATATATTGCTTAAATATCTGCCAGCTTGGCCATCATCATCTCCAACACCTTTTTGAAATAATTTTCCCTTAATTTCTTCGCGAGAAAAAGTCCTTGATTCTGAAAGCAATATTTCTAAAAATTTAATTAATCGCGGGGTTAGAGTAGTATCTCGAGATAATGTTTCTTGAAGTAAGCCTTCTAACTCTTTATCAGAATAGTTGCCCCTATCTAAAGAAAAAGTATTTCTTTCATTTTCAAATTCATCCGATGAATGATCGTCTTTTATTTCCAATAGCATTATATATGCCTTCGCCAGATCATCCTCAATAGACTTTGTGTTATTGAAGTCGACCTTCTTGAAAAGGAGAGAATATCTATCATTATATGTCCAATCTGAAAATTCCCGTTTATCTCTTATAAAATTTATCACTGATGCATACCGATTATCCATGACCTGAATATGCAAAATAATAGCTAACTCTTTTAAAAAATATGTTGATTTACTGAAATAAATACAAGGCACATAAGTCTTTTCGGCATATTTATCGTCGCCGTATAATTCTTTGCTGCCATAAAAATTATAATAATCTTCTTTGCAGCGACCCCAAGCAGTAGTTTTCTCTTCTACATCTACATCATCAGCGCGGTCAAGAAATTTAGTTTTCATTTTTTCTTCTAAATTTAGCTTATATTGGTCGATAAGCGTCAATTCTTCTTCAGTAAACTCATTTTCATTATTATCGCTTTCTTCCGCGATAGAGATAACTTCCTCATTTTTAATATCACCATCCGTAATTTGCCAAACTTCTTTCAATTTATCAATAATTGATTTCTGCCTTTCTTTAATTGCAAGCGGCGTCCATTCTTTATATTTGCTTAATTCTTGGGTCATATTAAAGGCAGACTGTCTGTCTTTGAGTGTTTCGCCCGAATAGATTTTGAGTTTTTCGTCATAAGGTTTATTTGAGGCAGTTTGATTCTTTGATTTATTCTTTTCTTTTACCCCGCCAATGAGGAGAGTAAGGTTGCCTATGGTATTCACCAGCTTTAACTGTTCACCTACAGTAAATCTGTCCGTCCAATATTTAGCAGTCATTGTCTGTGGTAAAATATGCTCAATTTGAGTACAATTAAAATCAATGCTTTTCTCCACTGAATCATCCGTTAATAAATACTCGTATTTTGACAAGGCGTATCTGCACCATGATTGGCCATAACAATCTCCTTGTATTGAGTCCATGAAACGCATCAGAACCCCACTCCTGCGAATAGTATCATCTATATATTCTTTAATTTCAGCGATTGATTTGTTTTTATTTACATAGTCTCTAATTAGAGCCAGTGTCGGGTTTTTTATCTTAGCAACATTATAGCCGGCGATCCAAAATAAAGCATACATTTTTTCTAATGCAAATATCAATTCCTCAAAATCAGACTTGGAATAATTATTTCTGCGGGCTGATATTAACACAGGCAACCATTCCCAATGGTTAATATACCAAAGAAGTTTAAGATTGTTTTTTGCCTCATTTGATAATTCGTCAAACTTTTTCCCTTTTATTAAAGAAGCATAACAATCAGCTGAGGATTTCCATTCTCTAATAAAATCCTCGGAAAGCAAATTTTTACTTTTGATATAGTTGATAATTTCTTTATATAGATTTTTTTTGGGCTTAACCCCAATCATCGCCGTCCAGTGGTGTCGCAGTAGCTCCTGCATTTCGATGTCCTCACCGGCGATACCTTTTATGTACTTGTAGCCTTCAAGAAGCACCTGCTTTTCTATCTCAAAATCCTTTTCCGATTTTGGATTTAGGCGATTATGTTTTTTAATTTCCTCCTGCAATCTTTTAAGTAAAAAATTCTTCAGCAATTCGTCGGTTTCCAACCCTTCACCACGCTGGTTAATTGTTTCAAAAATTGTATAAGCGGACGATAAATCCTCTGCTATTATATTAACAACCAAAGTTTTATCCATGAAATAATTGTACAGACTCTCCAAATAATGTATTGCGTCCTTTTCATTGTTTACAAGTTCACTTTCCTTATTATTAATATTTTCCTGCAAGTATTGGATGGCATTAATATAATGAAGAGCCAACGAAGTATTTTTTATATCGCGCAAAGCACCAATTTTCTTTAATACGTAATTTTCAAAATCTGATCTATCCTCTGGGCGTATCTGAAGACGAAATTTACCGTCCTTACAGATAAACTCATCGTGAATTTTTTCAGATAGACCGGCTCTTCCGTGCTCGGCAAAATAATCTCTTAACACTGCTAAAAAAATAGTGATTGTTGTTAATCTTTGCTGGCCGTCGACTAGCTCAAAATCATTATTGTCTTGTTTTTTTATAAGGATCATCGACCCAAGAAAATAATTTTCCTCATTATTATCATAGGCCGTTGTTATATCATTCCAAAAATCATCAATATTTTCTTTTCCCCACCTGTAAGGCCTTTGATAATCTGGAATGCTAAAATAGCTATCTTGGTCACCGATTAAACTTTTGATATTCTTTTCTAAGGGTTGAATCTTCATACGAAATTCCAGATAATTTATAAGTATCAAACCTTGTCCTTCCCTGTCTTGTGCATTTTCAATTCCTTTACAGAAAGCCAAAAAAACAACCCAACTACGATAAAAGTAATCAACGGCGGGACAAATGATTGCACGTGCACGCTCAAACTCTCGGCCATCATAATCGCGCCAAGCGAGGCAATGGAATACATGGCGCCGTTTTTAAGATAACGGTATTTTTTGATTGTGTTTATACCCTTAACTGTCACATACCGCACCACAAACGCGCCAATACCATTACCAATGATAATAAGCGGAACCGACAGAGTAAACGCGAACGCACCAAGCACACCATCAATAGAAAAAGTGGTGTCAATCAATTCCAGGTAAAGAATTTTGGCAATATCAGACATTCGTCCGCCACCGGTCAATTCTTTTTCTTTTTCTTCGGCATTATTTTTAAATCCCGAAGTTATAAAAAAAGCGGATGAGCCAATCACCGCGCCAAGTGCAATCATAGGGTTAATTTTAATCGTCGCCCAGACAAAAGCCAATAAAATTATTGAGGCGGCGGCATAAAACCAAAAATATAATTTTTGATGGACATGTCGTTCAATGAAAAAAGCGTAATCCTTTTTTTCGGTAAACAACCAATGCAAAAATAAAAACACCAGATACAAACCACCGCCGCCAAGAAGTATGGGTTTGCTTGCCTCAATTGCGTCTTTTATCATCGGGTCTGAGCTAAATGTGGCGGTTAGCGCGCCCCAAAGACCAAGATTCGTATTGGTGAAGTAGACGATCAAAAGCGGTAAAAGTCCGCGGACTACAAATACGGCGATAATAATACCGTAAAACAAAAACCAACGCCGGGCCTTGGCCGACATAGTGGACAAAACATCCGCGTTTACGACGGCATTGTCTATACTTGATATTACCTCAAACAAGGTCAAGCCTAGAACGATAACGATTATTTCATTGATACCCATATTTATGAAAAAGTTAGAATGAAATAATTATATCGCAAATTCGGAAATAAATAAAGAATAAATAACAAAAGCGCGCTTTCGCGCGCTTTTTGAAAATTGCCTTATTCCAACGTAATCGCTTGCACTGGGCAAGAATCGGCCGCCTGCTTAATCGTTGCTTCGTCGTCACCGGTGGGATTAACGACCTCTGATTTTCCGTCATCACCCATTTTAAACGTATTCGACGCGATTGAGGCGCAGGCGCCACAACCCAAACATTTTTCTTTGTCCACTTTTGGTGTCATAGAATATATTATTAATTACCAAAATATTTTTCAAAATAAAAACGAATTAGTTCTTCAATCGCCGCGCGCGACTCGGGCTTAGCCGCGCCGACTTTCAACTTTTTTTGCACGTCTTCAATGGTTTGTGCCCCTTCCAGCACCGCTTCTTCAATATCATGGTCTGTTATATTTAAATCCTTGTCAATAATCTTGGCGCCGGACACAAATATACGCTTATGTTGATTGGTTGAACGGAAATAATCGTTAATCGCCGCCTGCAGGGCTTTATCGCCCAAAACCGAACAGTGAATTTTGCGATCGGGCAATCCGCCAAGGCGCGCCAAAATATCTTTTGGCGTTAATTTTAAGGCATCGTCAATTTTCATCCCGCCGTTCTCTTTTATCATTTCACTCATCACGGAAGTGGAGGCGATGGCCGAACCGCAACCAAACGTGCGCCAACGGCAATCTTTAATTTTTTCCATCTTTGGGTCAATCTTCAGCCAAATTACCATTTCGTCCCCGCAGGCCGGCGAACCCACGCGGCCAGAGGCGTTAAATTTAAATTTCTTTTCCTCTTCGTAACGCATGAAGTTTTTCGGATTGAAAAAGTGTTCCTTTACGATATCCGAATACAACCAACTCTGCCCGTCGTTTCCACGGACGTCGGCAGTTTTCGTTTTTTTAATTATTTTTTTCGGCATATTTATTTACAGTTTCCAATAACGCCTCGGCAAAAATATCACGTAATTTATTCAATTTTTTTCGATCAAGTTTGTTATTTTTTATATATAAACCCTCATCGGTTTCCTGGTGTATAATTGGAATGCCGGAACCATTATTTCTCCACCCAAATTTGTCACAAATATACTCATCCACGTCCATGTAAGCGGAATTGATCCCGATAGTCACTCCCGGGAGGTGTTTCCTCAATTCATTTACATAAATCTTAACCAAGTCATCCGGCGCAAATTTACGAGTTTTTTCACCAACCTTAGTAATATTGGAAATTACAATTCTGTGTCTTAATTTTTCCTTTAAACTTGAGTGCCCGGCAATGGTGGTGTGTCCGTTAAAAATTATTACTCCGTTAAATCGTGATATTTTATCGTAATATTTGTAACAATATTTCTTTATTAATTCTTTTCTAAAAATGACAGAGGGTTTGATTTTATAGACATCAACACCCCTAATATTCAACGGACAGCTTTCGTTTAACTTTGACGGACGTCGGCACACGTTTAAGAAAATTTGGCTATAAGGAAACAATAGTTGTCTGCTACCGATTAATTGCTGGAAATTATAGAGCTTATCTGAATATCGATCTGTTTCAGCTTCATTTGAAGACAAAAATCTTTCTTGATGGCCTGAAAGCCAGTCGGCTTTTATTTCTTTTGGCCTAGCGCGTGATGCGTGAGGAATAATGACTAAAATATTTTTCGCTCCCTTTTTCATAATAATTACAACAATTCACTTTCTTCTCTCATGCAATTTACTTTTTTTATCATTTCTTTATATTTTTTCTCAATTATACCGGCATCGTGCATGTCGCCATTATCAACAACAGTATTAACATCATATCCGGGCGTCCTCATTAGCACCTCCTCAAGAAAATCAATATTATATACGAGTTGAAAAAACCGCGCTTCCGCTTCATGACAAATATCAAATCCATTCTCCATTCTATTGACAATCGTTTTTCTCTCCTCAATGCACGCAGAAATAATTTCCCGCAATCTCGCCGCATCTCCCAAGGTCAAAGTAAATCCATGCTTTTCAAACCGAGATTGCAATTTTTTATACACTCCGTCTCGATATATTTTTTCCACCTCCTGCTCGGGCATTATTTGCCTCTCCTGCATAAGTATTGGATTAATTTATTATTTATACTTGGGGTGTTTTGTCACAGAATTTACCGGACTAATTTCGCGAAGGGTGCTAATTATTGCCGGCAAATATTTCATCAGATAATCAATATCGGCTTTTGCATTACTTCGTCCGAAAGTAAAACGAATAGAACCATGCGCCATTTCATAAGACATGCCCATGGCGCGAAGCACATGAGACGGCTCCAATGATTCCGAGGTGCAAGCCGAGCCGGTAGAGCACATTATACCATACTCATCCATATACAAAAGCATGGCCTCGCCCTCAATATTTTTAAAGGTGACATTAAGATTATTTGGCAATCTGGATTCCCCTATTTCCGGACCGTTTAATTTAATTTCGGGAATATTTTTTGTAATCTGTCCCCATAAATATTTTGTTAACTCGCGTTCGCGTATGCTTTCTTTTTCTTTCAATGCTTGCGCAATTTCCAAGGCTTTGGCCAAACCAACAATGCCGGCCGTATTTTCCGTGCCGGCGCGCATAGATTTTTCCTGGCCCCCGCCAAAAATAATCGGCGAGATTTTTACTCCACGGCGTACATACAGGGCGCCAACACCTTTAGGCCCGTAAATTTTACCGCCGTTTATGGACATTAAATCCACGTGTGTTTTCTCAACGTCCAAATCCAAATATCCGGCTGCTTGGCAGGCATCAGTATGAAATAACGGATAAATAGAGTTGTTTGCTTTACGAAACTTCAAAATCTCACGACCAATATCCGCAATTGGTTCAATCGAGCCCATCTCATTGTTGGCAAACATTATCGTGATCAAAATTGTATCCGGCCGTATGGCCTTGGCCACAGCCTCAGACGAAACTAAACCATTTTTGTCCACCGGCACATAAGTAATTTCAAAACCTTCCTTGACCAACTCTTCAAGTGGTCGCAATACTGCATGATGTTCAATGGCTAAAGAAATTATATGTTTGCCTTTGTGCGCATGCGCCCGGGCTGTGCCAAATATCGCCATATTGTCCGACTCGCTGCCACCGGCCGTAAAAAAAATATTTTCCGGCAAGGCGTGCATGAGCGAGGCAATTGTTTTGCGCGCATCATCAACCGCGTTTCTGGCTTCTCGCCCCAAGCCATAAAGTGCTGATGGGTTGCCAAATTTTTCCGAAAAAAACGGTTTCATAGACGCGAGCACGCGAGAATCAACCGGTGTGGTGGCGGCATGGTCAAGATATATTTTCTTTATTATCTTTGGACGAGGCAACATAATTATACTTTATTCAAAGTCGTTTTCTGAAACACATCGTCAATTTTTTTATTAATTTTGCCAAGATTAGTTTTTAACGCGCACTTTTTCATATCGCCCGGACATCTTCCGCCCTTAACGCAAAGACAGGGTAAAATCGCCGAATCATTTTCCGTGGCCGATATAATCGCCTTGAGAGTAATTTTTGAAGCGGGAATATTTAAACAATACCCGCCGGACACTCCCTGCTCGGCCTTGACTAGGCGCGCCGCACGAAGTTTACGGGCGATCTTTTGCAAAAATAAAAACGATATACCGGTCTTTTCGGCCACCTCGTGTAAACTTAAAAATTTTGACTTGCTCCGGGATAATTCTTTGAGCAAATGAATGGCGTAATCGGTTTCGCGTCGTAAAGTAATCATATAAATATTTAAAACGGCAGTGTTAAATTTATTTTTGCAGTTTGATTTTTGGGCATGGAAAAATTTACGGCAAAAGGTGTAATGTCTCCAGTTAAAGTTTTGTAAAATAATTGTCTATTGTCACGCCCAAACTCATAAACCATCTTGGTGACATTTACGTCTTGCTCGCAGTATTTCTTTATTTCGTCAATTTTGCCTTCTTTGTACCAACGAATAGCCTGCATGCCGTCAGCGGATTTCGCAACATCATCCAGGGTTGCCTTGGCCACATCGTCCAATTTCAGCCGTATTCCCAGACTTTCTTTGATAACTTTCAACATGTCCAGATGTGGAATTTTGGTCAAATCGCCCAAATAATAGTTCATCAGGATGGGCAAATCAAAATGTTCGCTGTTATAGCCGATCAAACGGTCGGCTTTTTCCAAGATCGGCCAAAGTCTGGACAATTCGCCTTCGGTAAAACTTTCAAATTTGTCCGTTTCATAACGATAAATGGAGACTACGGAAATTTTAAATTTTTTCATGTCATTATCCACCTCGGCGAACGAATTCTGGGTTTCAATGTCAAAAACTATTTCCTTGATCATAGGTTATTTATTTACCCTGTTAAATCCTCGCTTCGCGAGGTCCGCCAAAGGCGGAATTTAACAGGGTGAACTCATACTGATATTGTATGATATCGGCATTAATTTGTCAAGCCCTGATAAATCAAGGCCATTTTCGCATTTTTCCACATCCGAGACGCGCGCTTTTGTCTGGGGATGGCGCGCCACAAATAATGAACAGCAATCTTCATACGGCCGGATAGAAATGGGCAGGGTGCCGATGCGCTCGGCGATTTTTGTTATTTCGGTTTTGTTTGAACCGATTAATGGCGCCAATTTTAAAATATTTACCGAGCCATAAACCGCGGTCAGATTTTCCAGTGTTTGCGAGGCCACTTGGCCGAGCGAATCGCCGGTAACCAGGGCCTGGCACTTTTCTTCTCGCGCTATTCTCTCGGAAATTTTGAACATCATTCTCCGAGAAATAATCATTCTCAAATCGGCCGGCACCTTCATAATTATTTGGCGCTGTAAATCGCCAAACGGCACAATGAGCAGGTGTATCACAAGTTGAAACTGCGCCAACTTTTTTGCCAAGTCAATAATTTTCTCGGAAACTTCGTCAGTCACTCTAGTTTGATTTTGAAAATGAATCAATGTCGCGTCAGCTCCCCTCTTCATCATTTGATACGCGGCCACCGGAGAATCAATCCCACCGGATAATAAACACATCACGCGCCCGGCCGTACCCACCGGTAGACCACCGACACCATCGCGCAAATTGCCATAAACGACGGCATGAGTCCGCCCAATGTCCACATGACAATTTATATCAGGATTTTTCAGATCAACATTTAAACCGCGTTTTTCAAAAAAATATTTTCCCAATTCGCAATTAAGCTTATCGGATGTAAGCTCATATTGTTTATCCGAGCGAGATGCGGTAATTCTAAAGGTTTTTTGTCCCGGCAATATGTTTTGCATCAGCAAACATTTTTGTATATCAGCTAAATTTCGTTTGCAAACCATTGCCTCGGCAAACTTGGCAATTCCCGGCATACCGGCAAATCGTTCAATTTGAGATTCGTCCAGATTGCCAACAAAAAATCCGCCCTCTATCCTCTTCACGGTCGTATTCAGAAAAAGCCGGCGAATATTTTCGGCCAGCTTTTTAACAAATATTCCTTGATTTTTTCCTTTGAGAAATATTTCGTCAAAGTGCACAATAACATCCATACACTAATAAGATCTGGCAAAAATAACTTTGATAGTCGCATTTTTTCCGCAATACAAACACTTGCCTGATTCATCCTTGGCGCCAAACGGTGTACATCGGACAGTCGCTTTTGTTTCTTCTTTGATTTTTTGTTCACACTCGGCGCTTCCGCACCAGTGAGCCGAATAAAAACCGGGTTGAGATTCAATTAATTTTTGAAAATCATCATAGCTGTCAATGCCATATGTTTTTTGCTCTCGGAATTTTTTTGATTTTTCCAATAAATTATCTTGAATGTCGTCCAGCATATCAACAATATTTTTGGCCGGATCATCGTTTAAATCAATTGATGCTTTTTCGCCGGTGTCGCGTCGCGCGGCAATAAATTGATTCTTTTCCAAATCTTTTGGTCCGATTTCAATGCGAACAGGCACGCCTTTCTTTTCCCATTCAAAAAATTTCGCGCCCGGACGTAAATTCTCGCGCTTGTCCACCTCAAAAGATATTCCTTGATTTTTTAGCGCTTCACCGAGTTTTTCCACGGCCTTGGCCAAATCGGGATTCTTCTCAATGCCAATTGGCACAATCACAACTTGCAACGGAGCCAATTTCGGCGGTAGCACCAATCCCTTATCATCGCTATGAGCCATAATTAACGCGCCAATCAAACGCGTGGACACACCCCAACTCGTCTGCCAGGCAAATTTCTCTTCGTTATTTTCATTCAAAAATTTAACATTAAAGGCCTTGGCGAAATTATCTCCTAGAAAATGCGAGGTGCCGGCCTGAAGCGCCTTGCCGTCTTGCATCATCGCCTCAATGGAGTAGGTGCGAACCGCGCCGGCAAATCTTTCAGCATCGCTCTTAACTCCGGACACAACCGACATGGCCATATAATTTTCGGCAAAATCGCGGTAAACTTCCAGCATTTCACGCGAAAAGGCATCGGCTTCTTCAGCGGTTGCGTGCACAGTATGGCCCTCTTGCCACAAAAATTCCGTGGTGCGTAAAAATAAACGAGTGCGCATTTCCCAACGAACCACATTCGCCCACTGGTTGATCAATAACGGTAAATCACGATATGATTTGATCCACTTGGAATACATATCATACATAATCGTCTCGGATGTCGGACGAACCACTAACGGTTCTTCCAGCTTTTTTCCTCCGGCTTCTGTCACCACCGCACACTCAGGTGCGAACCCTTCCACGTGTTCGGCTTCTTTGGTCAAAAAACTTTGAGGAATCAATAACGGAAAATAAGCGTTCTTCACGCCTTTGGCTTTAAATTTTTCGTTTAAAATCTTTTGTATGTTTTCCCAAATCGCGTAACCCCACGGTTTAATCACCATGCAACCTTTGACCGGCGAATAATCGGCCATATCAGCGGCAGCTATCACATCCAAATACCACTGACTGTAATCTGATTCACGCGAAGTTAATCCTTTTTGTTCGTCACTCATAATTAATTTTCTTTTCCTAGCTTGTTATTTAAAATTGTTTTGTAAATATCTCTACGCCAAATCATCCCGACTAATTTGCCATTTTCCACCACCGGCAAACGGCTCACATTCTTGGCCAGCATCAGAGCGCCGGCGCGCAAGACCGGATCATCCGGAGAAATTTTTACAAAATCACGGCTCATAAATAATTCCACTTTGTGGTTTTTAATTTCGTCAACCTTATTCTCGCGCTCTTCATAGTCCACATAAAGCTCCGGATTGTTGTAATAGCTGGTATAGAAGGGAAACAATACCCGGAACAAATCTTTTTCCGATACAATCCCCACGATATTTTCATTCTCAGCCACGACCGGCGCGCCGCTGATATCATTTTCAATCAAAATTTTATACACTTCTTCATAGGTAGCGCTTGGTTTTATGGAAATGAAATTTGTTGACATTATTTCGCGAACTTTCATATATTTATGTTAAATGAATTAGCGGTGCTGGATACACCACTATCATAACTTAAAAATCAACGTTTTACAATATCACCAGCCAAAATATAATCGCGACCGCAATTCTATAGATTCCAAACGGTATAAATGTGTGTTTTTGCACAAATTTTATCAACCATTTAACACAGGCCAAGGCCACTACAAAAGACACGGCAAATCCCGCGGCCAACATTCCCCACTCGTTATGAGAAAAATTTATACCGGTTTTGAGTAAATCATATCCGGTCGCCGCGCACATAGTCGGTATGGCGAGAAGAAATGAAAATTCCACAATCGCTTTACGCGAAAGCCCAAGCGACAAACCGCCAATAATGGTGGCGGCGGATCTAGATACGCCGGGTATCATGGACAAACACTGAAACAAACCCACCACAAATGCCTGTTTGGGTTTGATCATTTCCACCTCCTGAATGGCATTTGGTTTTTCTTTGTGTAATAATTCAAAAATAATTAAGATAATACCGCCGATCAGCAATGACCAAACGACAATCATTGAATTACCCATAAAAATATTTTTGATGGTTTTGTACAACAACACACCCAAAATAGCCGTGGGAATAAATCCGATAACAATTGTGCCGAATAATTTTAAATTGGTCAAAACTTTTTTGGCATAAAGAATAACCACGGCCAAAATCGCACCCAACTGGATACAAATTTCAAAACTGGACAAAAAATCCGAACTGGGAATTTTCAGGAGATCGGATGTTAAAATCATATGGCCGGTTGACGAAATCGGCAAAAATTCGGATACGCCTTCAACGATTCCCAAAATTATTGCGTAAAAAAAAGTCATATTAATTTACGACAGCTGTTAATATTAATAAGGCATGATAAGTACCGGCTGGTTGGACATGCCCCGAGCCGGACTGGGCGCGCAGTTTGATGGTCGTGGTGGCACCGGTTTCGTTTAAATAATTTGACCGGCTCAAAGTCTTGGCAACAGTGGTAAATTTATCCCAACAGGCATCTGTTGCATCGCTTCCACCGGAAACGTTGCAAGTGTTTGAGCCATTGTCCAGATATGTTTGTATCAAGTCGCTACCCTCGGGCGTAAACCCAAATTCAGAATCAGTATTATTGATTGACCAAGTATAATCCGGAGCGGATGAACTCACCGTGTAATCAGCAAACGAGTCACTATCTTTGGTCAAAGCCGGAGAGGTTGATGAATATATTTGTAATGAATATCCCCAGTCATTATTTGTCTGGATAGTGCTGGCCATGGCGGCATTCGCCGTGCCCCCGCTAAGCCCTAATATAGCCGGCAAGAGTGTGGTGGAAGTATTTATTGTGAGAGAAATATATGTGTCGTCATCCATTTGCTGATAGCCGGCGTGTAAAGAATAATCATCACTGTAAGACCAACCGGTGGCTATCTCTCCGTAAGAATCCTCTTCAATATAGCTATCGCTCGCACCCCAACCCCCGCCAAAATCCACCGCGTCTTGTTCAATAATCCAATTCCCGCTCTGCATCTGAATACCAAAAGCGGGAGTGACGAATACTCCCGCAATTAAAGCGAATAATGTAAACAGAGCGGCTTGTAGAGCGCACCTTAAGAAAAACATACGTTTTTACTATTTCATCGGGGCTGTCGGCGGCGCGTTCTTTTTCTTTCCACCTTTGTACTCAAAATTATTTTTAAACCAACGGACAATCAAATTCCACAGGATGATCAAAATAGCCAAGCCACCAAAGAAACCGGCGATAATCTTCCATGGTAAAACCCAAAATACCACTGACTGTACATCAACCGTATCACCATAACCGCGATTTAATTTGATAGTTGCTTTGTATCTGCCAATCATTAAATCTCGCGACAACGTCACCCATTCCGACCTCGTTGACCCGGGCATGACAAAATAAGGTCTGATAGATAATTCGTCAACCTTTGTGCCATACAAATTCGTAATTTCCAAAACACCATATGGTGCTAAATAAATAGAACCAGTGTTCTTGTAGTCATAAGTTAATTTAATCGTGCCATTCTTGTAGTATTTAGCATCACTCGCAAAAGATGTCAGGGAGCCCTCTTCAAACACATCTCCGTTGATACGTACAAAATACAAGGAGGCAATACGCGATTCCACCGTAATACCGCTTTGAACACCGGATTCATCGCCGGTGATCGCCGGATTAACCGGTTCGGTCGTGACAATTACGGCGCCATACAAACCGGCCGGAGTCGCGTCCTTTGGAATAGAAATTGTCACTTGCACTCTCGCTCGTTCTCCGTGTTTTAAAATCAACGAATCAGTTTCCGGTTTTATGAAATCCTTTAACGAGTAAGGACCTTTTTCATCACCCAATAAACGAATTACTTCATTACTCTTGCTGCTACCGGTAAAATCCTCCACTTTAAAATTAAAACGCATGTCCACTCCATAACGGTTTGTCACAACCATGGTCTTAGTCACAGTTTGGCCTGCGTCCAATTTAATTTCAGTCTTGCCTGGCCCGACGACAAAATCATTAAAAACCGGCGTCTCCGGAATCTGTTGCACGTCATAAGCATGAACAGGCGCCGCAGACGATAACAACAAAAACATCTCCCCGATTAGTAGCGCTCTTTTGAACATATACATTTATTAAATTCATTTATTACTGAGATGCCCAATTTTTTTGGGCATCCGAAATAATAAATCAATTACGGACTGGCGGTTGCTGTGACAACAACATGAGAAGTATATCGGCCGGTCGGTTGATTTCTGGTTGCACCAACTTCAGCTCTAAAGCGAATTGTGGTAGTAACTCCCGCAGCCACAGTTGAGGTTGTGTTTCCAGCTATGGTAATATTGTTTGTGCCATTAAAACCACTATAGATGGATATGTCGGTAAAACTATAACTCGAACTATACGAAGAACTGACCGCAAAACCATACGATGATGAGGCTGTATTATTTGACCATGCGCTTTTTGTCGTACTTCTATCACTAAAAGAGTTTGTCGGGGTAGTAGTGGTAATCATGGCCGGTGAGTTGGTGGCAGCGATGGCCAAAGTCCAACCGCTGTTCGCTTTGACGTTGCAATCTCTATCTGCTTGCAAATTTCCACCGGTCATACCGTTTATGGAACCTAGATATATATTGGCATTATCGCAGGTAAGCGCGATTTCATTTCCAACATCCAAATAGACATCCCAATTGAGAGACGCACTACCAGAACTCGTGACGGTTGTGGTTGCCGCGCTGACCACCGCGCCCTCCAAAAACATGTAACCGTTGAAGGCCACAATAGCGAATGCCAATACGCCGGCAATTATTTTTTTCATAGGACATTAAGTATCTCAAGATAAAATTATTGGTAGTAAACTATCGATTTGTTTATTACCGGTGACTTCCCCTATCATCGACCTTTTCGCGCCGCTAAGCGCGTGCGGGAAATTCACATGTGAGTATTATATCACAAAAATTATTTCATTTCGCTTATTTCCCGTCCAACATGTGGATAAAGTTGGATAATGTCAGCGAGGTCTTGCCAAATATTTATATTTGTGTTATTATTATCGTTGTTATTAACAATAATCACTGCAAATATATGAACAGCGCCATCAAAGCCCGCATCAAACATGCCCGCAAAAACACCCCGATGGGGAAAAAACTTCGCACCAAGACATGGAAACTGAACAATGGACGCAAGGTGCAATACTAAGCTTACAGACTTCTAAATCCTCGCTGAATTTTTTCCAGCGAGGATTTTTTGTTTACTTTTCTATAACGATTTTTGCTGCATTTCGTCCGTCACAATATAAATTGGTGGACCCAACCTTGCCGGCCACGGCAATAACAAAACCATACCCTTTGACTGTATAGGTAGTAGTATCAACTTTAATTTTGTGCGTCGTGCTGTCGCGATTGTCAATCATAAACTTAACACCCTTTTTTAAAGTCAAACTATTCGGCGTGGAGACGCAATTGACGATTTGTATTCTATACCCAGAGGCGCTATAAATCTTTAAAGCATCGGCGTAAGATTGTGTGATCGCCCCTTCGGCACCCACGCTTGTTTTTGAAGTGACTGTCGGTTTCGGTTTAGTAACTTTTATTGTTGATGAGGCTGAGGTAGAAGCAGTTTCAGTGGAAGAAGCCGATGTTAATTCTTCAAAATTTTGCTGCGTGTCAGCATTCTGATTCTGTTCGGCGGTTTGGGTTGCGGCTTTATCGCGAGAATAATTGACAATCATCCCGACGATAAACAATACAACCACTACGGCAATGGCTATTACCACCATTATTTTTGTTTCTTTGTTCATAATGTCACTTGTATTTCATTTGAATAAACTCCACATGCTCCGCCCAAATATTCGCACACGCGAACATAGTATGTACCACTACCGCTAAACGCGTCAATTGAGCCGGTTGACTGCGCCGGGTCGCTGTAATAATTATATTTGTCGCCATCGCGCGTCGGATATGTCGGATGTGTGTTCATGGACCAAACCAATTTAAAGCCCATGGGCGATTCGCCGGTTGTCCTCCAAGTAATGGCACTGCCTGAACCAACCACATATATTGATGATACATTGGTCGCAGTATCCGTGTCTTTGGTTGTTTCCGTAACATACGGCGCCTTTAGTAACAAATTATTACTATAATTTTTACAAACGCCATCAATATATTTACACACGCGGAAATAATAAGATTTACCATCAGTCATTTTCCAAGTATAATTGCGTGCCGATGCATTACTCAAATATACATACTCATTGCCCGGATATACAGGATTGATTCCCGTTGAACGAACCAACTTAAATCCATTTGGCGTGGAAATGCCATTTACCGACCAATTCAAATATATACCATCGGCCGTGGCTTTACCGGACAGAACAATGCCGGTCGCAGTTTCCACTTTGATCTCAGTTTCTTTAACTTCAGTTGTCACTTTAACAGTTTCGTCAACAACCTCAGTTGTGGTTGTTTCTTCAATTTTCACCACATCTTTATCTATCGTATTATTCCATTTTACAAATTCATCCTTGGCAACATCTGCGCTGGTGATTTTAATTACTTTTTCCTCCAACTTTACATCTTTCTTATTGACGACATAATATTTATTTCCTTGTTCCACTAAAACCTCTGCTTCGTTCCCGCCTAAAATTTTTACTTTACTCTCATAAACTTCCACGCCTTGAGTGTTGGAATTATTTATAGTTTTATAAGCTGTGCCCATGGCTTCATAAGTCTTATCCCCCACTACAACATCAAAAATTCTCTCGGTGGACTTGGCCACACGGGTATAAATCACGCCTTTGGAGTTTGTTATAGTGACGATATCTTCATTAACACCGGTCAAAACAGCAGAAGAATTGTCCCCGAGACGCACTGAACTGCCATCCTCCAAAGCGATTATGGCACGGCCTGAACCGATGACTTCCACGGAATCGCCTTCTTTGAGCACAGTTCCCTTTTCCGCGCGCTGCCAAGTACCATCGTTTGATTTATATTCCACCGAACCTTGCACCAAGGTGATATTTCCACCCTGTGACGTGGAAGCGGCACCTTGTTCATCTACGGGCGCCACTACTTTTTCCGGACGAGTGAAATACCAAAACAACGCCAGCACAATTGCGATAAACGCAAAAAATATAACGCGAGGCAAAACGCTGCTTGACGTTTGTGGCTCCACGTTCGGAGTGTTGGTTTCCATATATATTACGATTGCGGGGGTTAGAATCCCCTACCTATTTAGGATACCAGATTTGAGGATTATGTAAAGCGGTGATTTCTAATAATTAAAAAACACCTCGCATTACACAAGGTGTTTTTATTATGCTCCGGGGGTGGGATTCGAACCCACGACCAATTGATTACACTTATCTACTTGTTTCCAAATAGGGTGGACTATATCATCATCCATAAAGGATGCGAGGCGCTTCCATCAAAATCTTTTGATGTACTCCTATAAAAGGATAGTCTCTGAACCTTCCGCGCCCAATGCGCGGCTTGGCTGCTGATTGCCTTGCTGATTAAACAGTTTAGGTTTCCAGTCCCGATCTATAAATTATAGATGCGGAATTCCGATTACTAATCGGAACAGTTCACCTCGTTTTCGACCTTGATTGCTCAAGGAAGCTGCGTTACGCCGTCGTGTATCTCCCTGTGACAATTTGCGCAAAGCAAAATGCATTTATTTAGTTCGGCTTTTACTTTTTCCCAGCTTCTGGTATAACCCTTGGCTGAGATGCCAAAATCTTTCGCGTTTGAATCTCTATGGTGAAATTCCAACGCGTTATTGCATTTGCTATATCCGCATATTTCACAGCGTCCGCCTTTATAATCGACTGACATTTTACGTATTAATTTACGTCTTTTGTCAACCGCTTTTACCATGTAGGCGGCACGATCGGCGTATTTCCTTTTTTCTCTTCCCATAAAGTAATGATTATGGAGCGAGAAAGTGCCCACAGTCAACTGCGCTACCGCTGCGCTACCCCGGAATTTATTATTATTGTCCAATGAACTCAAAATAACGTCAATATTATATTACATTATGTTGATTTTGTCAAACACCGGTGAATCTTGTGTTTGGGGGAAATATCGGCTATTTACCTCGCCTTTATTTTATTGCTCAATTGTGATAAAGTCTAATATATATTAAAACATTTACTTAGAACTAATATTTATGATATACCTGATCGGCGCACCACCCAGATGCGGTAAAACCACACTCGCCAAAAAGATGTCCAAACAAACAAAAATTCCTTGGATATCTTGCGATACACTTGATTCCATTACTCACGCGTACATACCGAAAAATCAATGGCAAAAAAAATATCCGTATTCATCTTTGCGCAAAAGAGGCGGGGCGAGAAACAATGATGAATTCTATAGCATGTATACGCCGAAAAAAATAATGACTGTGTTGAAAAAAGAAGCCGAAACAGTATACGGCGCAATTGACGCGATCGTCGCGTGTGAAATTGCAGATGGGAATGACTATATCATCGAGGGCTACCATATTGTGCCGGAATTCGCCAAGAAAATGATTAATAAATATGGCAAGCAAAATGTACGAGCCGTATTTTTAACAAAATTTGATGAAAACAAATTCGCGGTGGATGTTCATAGAAGCACCACTCCCAATGATTGGTTAATCGTTTTAACAAAAAAAGAAGAAACATTTATTAAGGTGGGTAAAATGGTATCGTTGTTTAGTCATGACTTTGAAAAAGAAGCGAACAAATTTGGTTTGAAATCAATGAATATGGATACTAGGTTTAACGAACAGATTAATCTGGCCATAAAATATTTGCTAAAAAACTAGTTTATGGAACCAAAGATAGATATATCAATGATAAAAATACGAAAACTGAAAGAAGGAGATATTGTCAAAGTTGTTCGTCTGTGGAGACGGGCGGAAAGAATAACTTTAAAAGATTATTATCCCAAAAAAATTATTGAATGGTATTGTAAAAATAATACTAAACGCAATATAGTTAATAAATTAAAAACTACAAAATTTTGGGTAGCGGAAGATTTTAAAAAAAATAAAATTGCCGGCTTTATTGCCAAGAGAGATAATGTTGTTAAATTCTTTTTTGTTGACCCAAATTACCAAAGAAAAGGTATCGGGCGGATGCTGTTTGAAAAATTCATCAAACAGGCCGTTAAAAACGGTGATAAATATATCTTCGTCAAATCCAGTCATTACGCCATACCGATTTATAAAAAATTTGGCTTTAAGATTGTTAAAAAAATATACAGAATAATTGAGGGGCAAAAAATCTACGACACGCTCATGAATTATAAAATTCGGCACTGAACGCGATAACTTGCCAAATAAACTCAGCCAAACTATACTACACACATAAATCCCCAGAGGATACTCTCCGGGGATTTATTTTTTGGTGACACAACTCAATATCCACACGACGGCTCGTTTGAGAGGAGGCGGACGTCATAAGTTTGGACCAAAACAAACGAGCTATGCTTGTTTGTTTTATTTATTTTTAATTCACATGCTTATGAAAAGACTTCTGGTAATCGTCGTGTTCGCGTCAGCGTTACTGTTCATGGGTGCCGGTTGCCCCGAGCAACAGTACGCCAATAGTAATTACGGCACGGTAAAAAGTCCAACAGTCGCCACATCATCGCCACAACAAAGTGTCGGGGCTACAACCGTCGCGCCGGATGATGCCGTGTTGTCAAATGACAACCACTACACTAATTCGGACGGAAATACTGTGCATTCGCCCGCATATACGACTGACAATACGGTGCCCGCGGGCGCGACTGCGCAATGCAGAGATGGCACATACAGTTTCAGCCAGCACAGAAGCGGGACATGCTCAGGCCACCATGGTGTTGCCAAGTGGTTGTAAATATTCACTAAATAAAACAGCCACCCAATGGTGGCTGTTTTATTTTATTTCCCAGCGTTCACTTCATTCTCCAAATCATGCAACCACTGAACTAAGAGCGGGTCGGTAATTACATCTCTGTCTGAATTGATAAAATCCATAGCCGAGACTTTGCCATTACCGGCTTGCTCATACTCCCAAGCTTTATACATAGCCTGGAGTTTATCCAGCTGTTTAGCAACTTTTGCTTCAGGTGTCTGTTTTGCCTCAAACTCCTCCCAAAGTTTAAAAATGACTTCACCTTCGGGACCGACTTCTGAACAAATTTTACGCAAAGCAGCTTCCTCTTCAATATATTTTTTTGCCCGCTCTCTTTCCTTTTCTTTGGGGTCTTTAGCCGCTACAACAGGGTCGCCATTAAGATGTTCCGGCCAATCATGAATCTGCAACATCCTTACCAACTTTTTTTGATCCAAATCTTTTCTAATTTCACAGAACTTTTTCGCCATTGTTATCAGCGAATCAATATGCTGACCGTCGGTTTCAGGATTATTTACTCCCCTACGCACCCAACCGGTCCGCTCCAGTCCGTATAAACCTTGGACTACTTTCATAGCGCTGTCAAAATATTGTTGTTCAATACCAAAAATTTGATTTTCGTTCATATATGTAAAAATTTGTATGGGGAAAGTATAACACAGGCGTAGCGGGATTTTCAATAGCATTGCCTCCTTTATTTTATTTCACAATTATGATAAAATTTGATATATGATAAAAAATGCATTTTTACGATATATCTGTATCATTGCCGGCGTATCAATCGCACTTTACGGAGCAGCGCATTGTTTGTCAATTTTGGACAGAGGCTATTTTCAGCAACACAAGGCTGAGTTAACAACTGAGCATATAACGGCGATGCAAGATGGCGTCGTGACAGGTGCGGATTACTCTTACGGAAACTCGCCATATTATTATCCTTACTTGATGATGTGGATATTATCAGTAATAGCACCCATAATATTGGTTTGGATACTTAGTGTGCGAATGATGTTTTTAGAAAACGAAAAAAATAAATATATTAAAAGTCTATTTATATCTCTTGTCTACGGAGCGATAACTTTTGTGGCATTTCTTCTCACGATGGATCCGTCTAACGGCGAGGAAAATAACTTGGCGATGATTGTAGTATTAGCGGAAATATCATTTGTTATTATTTCTGTCATAATTACAAATGGTACGATTCTGAAATTTAGAAGGATGAAAAAAATTAATTAACCAAATAAATCATTAACTTAAATATATGTCTGAAAAATTTTCCGAAAATTCTCCTGAGGTGGCGGAAAAAGAAAGACCTCCACGATTCAAAACAATAAAGAATGAGATCGTTGAGGTTGGCGCGGACGGTTCAAAAATTGAACGCGCCGCTAAATGCAATGGAACGACACACCGACGCTGTACGGATAAAATTTATTATGATGCGAATGGTGAAGTGGAGATGGCCGAACAATTACTCAAAGAAGAGTTGGGGCCATGTGATTGCGCGAAATAACCGGTGGATTTATGAAATGGTACAAAAAACAATTAGACGAAATACTCAAAAAGAAATCGGCGGAAGAGGATAAACCCAAGACGGAAAAAGTTTATCCCACCAGCGGGCACGCCCCGCACGCCATGGGCATCAAGCAAGGCCGGGTAAAGTTCAGTCCGGTCAAACAACGAAACAACAACCGCTCAAAAACCGACGCATAAAAATAAAACAAAATACGCTCCGAGTGGAACGTATTTTTTTATAAATAATTACAATGTTCCCAAATCCAATTCTTGGCTAAATTTAATTTTACTGACAAATTCCGGCATGTGGCTGACGAGAATAATCGCCCCATCAAAATTATTTATTGCCTCGGCAATGATGGGAATGTGACGGAAATTAATATGATTAGTCGGTTCATCCAAAATTATTAATCCGGGTTTCATCAAGACTAAGCGCGCAAACGATAATAAACCTTTTTGTCCCTCAGACAAACTGCCGATTTTTAGTCCCATCATTTCACCGGTAATTAAAAAGCCGGCGGCGATGGAACGCATGTCTTGGATATCCACGCCAACGGACAAAACACTTTTCAGAGAATCAAACACTGTTTGCTCATAATCCAACGTAGAAAAATTTTGACTATAATAACCAACGGTCGCGTCTTTCATGATTTCCGTTTCCTCAGCCGAATTGCCGACCAACGAACGCAACAAGGTGCTCTTGCCAATACCATTCGGACCGGTCACCAGCAATCTGTCTCTCTGACGCAAAATGATATTTACTTTTTTAATTATCGGCTCGCGATTTTGGATTATTTTCACGGCCTTGATTGTCGCCACGTTGCCGACAATGCCTTGAGCGGGAATATCAAATCGGCGGATGGTTTTGTCTTCGCGCCGAACATCTACTTTATTTTCTTCCAACTCGCTGATTTCTTCTTTTAATTTACTCGCCAATTTGCGCATCTTACCGCCTTTGTTGGCGAAAAAGTTGACTTTTTCCTTGTTATCTAAAATTTCTTTTTCCAGTTGCGCGTTCTTTTTAATTTCTCGTTCAATGCGCGCGCTGATTTCCTCCACCACCGAATAATAATCGCCGACATAGGTTTCCACTTTTTTGGTAAAGACATCCAAATAAATAACGCCTTCGGTAAAACAATTTAAAAATTCCGCGTCATGCGAAATCACAATCACGGTTTTATCATACATCACCAGAAATGAAATCAGATGTTCAATCCCCGCTTTATCCAAATTATTGGTCGGCTCATCCAAAAGCAAAATATCGGGATTTTGAATCAAAGCATACGCCAATAAAATACGGGCCTGTTGACCGCCGGATAAATCCCCCACTTTGATATCCAACGACACATCCAAATTAACCGCGTTCATCACTTTGCTGATTTGGCTTTTTATATTTCCCGGCGCCTCGTCAAACGCTTTGATAAAATATTCTAAAACCGTCAAACTAAAATCATTTTTATCCACGGTTTGCTTGGCCGCGCCAATGGTCGCGTTGTTGGTAATGAACACGTGGCCATCGGTTGGCTTTAGCTCGGACTGCAGTAATTTAAAAATTGTGCTTTTACCCGCGCCATTTTGTCCCATCAATGTAATTTTCGCGCCTTGACGAATACCAAAACACACCTCGTCCAACACGGGTTTCTTTTCCTGGTATTCAAAAGTGACATTATCAAATCTGGCGATGACATTTTCCGACATAATATTTGAACGATATTATCTGGAACGTGAACGTCTAAAATTTCTTTTGGGACCACCGCTGTGATTATTGCGATGACCAAAAGCTCGCGGACGGCGATTATTTTCCCAAGTCAATTGCGTACGAACGGGAACAATCGGCGTGCGTCTCGGCGGCAACACCGGCAACGCTTTAACGGGAATGGTTTTTTTAATCAAATTTTCAATTTGGCGAATATCATTTCTGTCTTCAGGTCCGGCGAATGTCACCGACTTCCCGGTATTGCCGGCACGCCCTGTTCTTCCGATGCGATGTACGTAATCATCCGGATTATCCGGCAATTCAAAATTTACCACCAAAGAAATATTATCCACATCAATCCCCCGCGCCGCGATATCGGTCGCTACGAGCACGCGGTATTTTCCAGATTTAAATCCGGCCATGGCCGCTTGGCGTTGTGTAAGAGAACGGTCGGAATGAATTTCCACAGCCGAATGACCCATATCACGAATATAGCCGGAAATTTTTTTCGCTCCGCGCTTGGTGCGAGAGAAAACCAAAACCGTCCCGCTGTTTTCCGATAATATTTTTTCCAAAAGTTGAATGCGCAATTCTTTGGACACCATTACAATCTCTTGCTCAATGTTCGCGGCCGGCGTGCCGGCGGGCGCCACTTCAATCCGCCATGGGGTTCTCATAAATTTCGCGGCCATTTCGGAAATCGCTTTGGGCATGGTGGCTGAAAACATCAATGTCTGACGATCCTTGGGCGCGAAGCTCAAAATCTGTTTAATCTGCGGAGCAAAACCAATATCAAACATGCGATCGGCCTCGTCCAAAACAATCATTTTAATTTTTTCTAAAGTTAAATTTTTTTGTTGCAAATGGTCAATCAAACGTCCCGGAGTGGATACGATGACGTGCGGATTACGGCGAATGTCGCGAATCTGCTGGTGTGAGGAGGCTCCACCAATCAATACAACCGTGCGCAAACCGATTTTCTTGCCAATCACGCGAAAGACTTCATCAACTTGCAAAGCAAGTTCGCGAGTCGGTAATAGAATCAAACCCTGTCCACCGTTTTTTTCCAACAGTTGGATCATGGGCACGCCAAATGCCAAAGTCTTGCCTGTGCCGGTCTGGGCAATACCAACAATATCCTTGCCTTCTAAAGCGGCCGGAATACATTGATGTTGAATCGGGGTTGGTATGGTGAATCCCAATTCGTGAAGAATCGCGAGCAATTGCGGAGCGATGCCGAGTTTATCAAAACTCGGCGCGATTTTGTTCGTTTGTGTCATATTGTATATTGGTGACCCGAGGTTCTTGGGCCAACAATGACACAAAAGATTCGAGTCGGTGACCGCTTAATACGGTCAAATTTATTTAAAGATAGCCAATTATAGCACGTGCGGGCATTTTTGTCAAGTGTAACTCAAGAAACAGAAGATTCTAATCTTAATGCACCACCTAATGGTAAAATATGGCTTTATCCATAAAGGTGGCGGGTATGTCAAATAACTTAACGTTTTACGATCGGCAGAAACTGGCCTATTGGCTGAGAACAAAAC